>MPLX02326444.1_pt1 | contig 87820 bp, 86 predicted proteins | sample 1617341 | NCBI WGS metagenome assembly MPLX02 (sample SAMN05944804, study PRJNA350692) | marine metagenome | biome: marine; feature: ODZ; material: water; isolation source: 120 m water sample filtered on 0.2 um supor filter | place: Pacific Ocean | collected 2012-04-08 | depth 120m m | reverse complement strand
GATCTCCTGTTTGACACCGGCGTAGCCGGCCACGTCTTCAAACGTCGTGCCGGGCCGCTCGCTCGAGTAGGTCTTGGCCTTGGAGCGGCCCACCGACATCATCGACGTCATCTGGCCCTGGGCGCGGCGGTTGATCCACCAAAAGAACAAGATGATCAGACCCACCGGTAGCAGTAGTGGCAACCAGGTTTGCACGAAGTTGGGTTGGGGGGTGTTGAACTCCACGGCGGCACCGCTTTCGGCCAGTACAGCCCGGTCGGCGTCAGACAACTTGAGAGGACCCGTTGTATCGAAGTCGACACCGTCAGCAGTAGTGAAGTGGATGCGGCCGGTCTGGTTGTCGACCTGCACGTCAGTGACCTCGTCGGCCACAACCAAGTTCAGGAACTGGTCATAGGAGACGACTTTAGCTTCGTCGGTGGGCAGGAAACTGGGGAAGAACAGTGCAGCACCGATCAGGCCCATCATCAGCCAGATTCCCCAACGCGGCCATCCCTGGTCGCGCCGGGTACTTCCCGCATCAGGGCGGGGCTTGCCCTGGCTTGGTTTGGTGGGCTTCTTGCGGTCAGCCATGGGTCTATCGTAGAGGCACCGTCCAACAGTCGTGTTTCGGGTGCTCGTAGCCATAGGGCTTTCGAAACCGGGGGCCGGAGCACCGTGGGTAGGGTTCGGCCGATGATCGGCGCAGATCCACAGCCCACGCCTGACAAGCACCCCTGGGGACTTCCACATGTGGTGGTGGGCCTCTTCTTGAGTTTGTTCGCCAGTGTCGTATTCAGCGCGGTCGTGTTCGAAGTAGGTGGCTACGACTCACAGGCCGACCTCCCACTGTCGCTCGTAGCCCTGCTCCAAGTGCCGCTGTGGACCGGACTGCTGGGAGTTCCATTCTGGTTGACCCGAAGGGGTGGGGTCTCCTGGGTCACTGACCTGGGCCTCACCTTTCGCCGAGGCGACATCCCAGCGGGTTTGGCTATTGGAGTGGGAGCCCAGGCGGTACTGGTGCCTCTGTTGTACGTCCCCATCATGTTGTTCACCGACGACCTTGACGTCTCCGAGCCGGCACGTGAACTGGTCGACAAGGCTGATGGATTGGGCATCGTCTTGTTGTTCCTCGTCGTCGTTGTCGGAGCAGCCGTGATCGAGGAGGTCTTCTTTCGCGGCCTCATGTTGCGTGCCTTTGAGAACCTGTGGCATTCCCGGGTGGCGCTCAGTGCTTCATCGATCGTGTTTGGCCTCATCCACTTCCAACTACTGCAGTTCCCGGCACTCGCCATGTTCGGCCTTATCTCAGGACACCTAGCCCAGCGCCATGGTCGCCTAGGGAGGTCCATCTGGGCACATGTGGGGTTCAATGCCTGGACCGTTGGCATCCTGTTGGTGCTGTGAACCTTGATGCGAAGGCCCGCGACGCAGCGGTCCGCCTCCTTAGCCACCTGCGGCGGGTACCTCTCGCCACCTGGGTGACCTTGGCCGTCGTCGGCATCTCCACCCTGTTCGTTGTCTGGGTGGTCAACCCCGCCGGGGTGCTGCTCACTGATACAACGCCCACCGGCGGCGACCTGGGTGCCCACGTCTGGGGTCCAGCCTTCATCCGCGACGAACTGCTGCCCAGGTTTCGCCTGACCGGCTGGACCCCCGATTGGTATGCCGGCTTTCCTGCCTTCCACTTCTACATGGTCGTTCCGATGCTGGCCGTGGTGGCCGTCAACGTGGGCCTGGCCCTTCCCCTGGCAGTTCCGGTGGCCCTTGCTTCAGTCGCCGGTGGGATCTGGCTCGAACGTCGCCGACCAACTGGCTGGATCCCGGGCCTTTGGATGCTTGGTGTGTTCACCGTGCTGGTCGTGCCCGTCGCCTACGGGGTGGCATTCAAGTGGGTGACCGTCGCGGGTCTCGTTGCCATGCCGGTGGCCGCGTGGCTGATGGGCCGCCTGGCTGGCCTGGAGTTCCCAGGCCCCGCCCTTATGGCCGCAGCCACCCTGCCCTTCATCTTCGACCGGGCCTTCAACATCATGGGCGGCAACCTCATGTCCACTATGGCCGGCGAGTTCGCTTTCGCCCTGGCCGTCGTTGCCCTACTCGTCTACCTGGGCCTGCTGGTGCGCGGTATCGAGACAGGCCGGGGTCGCGGCTGGGCGGCTCTCGTATTAGCCCTTGTCGGCCTCTGCCACCTACTAGTGGCGTTCTACGCCCTGCTGGCCTCGTTCATAGCCCTGCTCACCCGGCCCAGCCGCGCTGCCTTCAAGTGGCTGCTTACATCGGGCATCGTGGCCGGCCTCACCTCTGCATTCTGGGTGCTTCCGTTCTGGTGGCAGCGCGACCACCTCAACGACATGGCCTGGGACAAACTGGGTGACAGCCGCTCATACCTGTGGAACCGCAGCAACCTGGCAGCAGACTTCCTGACCAACGATCCACCACTTCAGGTAGTCATCATCACGGCAGGCATAGGGCTGGTGGTGTCGATCGTGTTCCGCCGCCGACTAGGACTCATCCTGGCAGGCACGGCCTTCGTCCTGGCAGTGGCGTTTATCTGGCTACCTGAGGGACGCCTCTACAACGGTCGCCTCCTACCTGGCTACTACCTCAGCCTGTATCTCCTTGCAGCCCTCGGCGTTGCCGAGGTGCTGCACCTGGCTGGTCGCCTGTTCGATGGCTTCCGGGCCCGCAACAGAAATGGCGGCAAATGGCTCACCAGCGGGGGAGTTGTGGCGGTGATCCTGTACCTGGTGGTATTCCTGGGCATGCCACTGCGGGTAATGCCGTTCGGCTCCATGGATGTAAACACCTACCGTTGGATGGGGCTGAGTACTGAGAAGTTGAACCTCGGACGTTCCTGGGTGCGCTGGAACTTCGACGGATACGAGGCCCGCACCGGTGACGACAGTGGCGGCGGCTGGGACGAATACCGCGACGTGGTGACAACCATGTCCGAGGTAGCCAACGCCAACGGGTGCGGTCGCCTGCTCTGGGAGTACAGCAGTGAACTGACCCGCTACGGCACCCCCATGGCGTTGATGCTGCTCCCCCACTGGACCGATGGCTGCGTCGGCTCAATGGAGGGCCTCTACTTTGAGGCCTCCACCACCACCCCGTACCACTTCCTCATGCAGTCCGAACTGTCCTCCAACCCGTCTCGCGCTCAGCGCAACCTGCCATACCGCGCGTTTGACATAGACGCCGGTGTCGACCACATGAGGCAATTCGGCGTGCGCTACTACTCGCCATCCTCGCAGCAGGCCATCAACGAGGCCCGCAGCCACCCAGGCCTTACCGAGGTTGCGGTAACCGGCCCGTGGACCGTGTTCGTCGTGGACGGATCAGACCTGGTTGCACCCCTTGCCTTTGAACCGGTGGTATTCACCGACGTGGACCACTCCAGCTGGCTGGACCCGTCAGTCGAGGTCTTCCAAGAGGGCTCCCAGGCGGTCCCTTGGACCGTTGGCGGCCTTGCGGCGTGGCAGCACCTGCCGGCAGGTAGCAAGCCGGAGGAACGCGACCTGGGCTCCGTGCAGGTCACCGACATCGCGGCCGGAGTCGACTCCATCTCATTCCACGTCGACCGCATCGGCGTACCCGTCGTCGTTCGTACCTCGTTCTTCCCCAACTGGGAGGCCAGCGGTGCCGCCGGGCCATGGCGGGCCACACCAAACCTGATGATCGTCGTACCCACCGAGCATGACGTCAACCTCGCATACGGGCGCACCCCCGTCGACATCGTGTCGATGCTCCTGACCCTTGTTGGTCTTGTCGGCATGGTCCTTCTCAGTCGGGCAGCCAGACCCGAAGAAGGACTACTCGAAGGCCCCGACCTTCTGGTGTTCGGCTCAGACGCATCAGCCGCCCTCGATGCGTGGGTCGTGGGATGTGCTGAGAGGCGCTTGGCTGCACGTGAAGCCTTAGCGAGCCTGGAAGATTGTCAGGTCGACGAGGACCTCCCGGGAGGCTGGAACATCGACCTTGAGGAGCCGGAACGCATCACACAGGAGCCGGAACAACCGGCATGAGGACCCGCATGAGGCGTTTCGCAGCAGTGGGGGCAATGGCCACAGCCGTAGACATCGGTGTAGCCGTGGCCCTGCTCCGGTGGGGCTGGGCCCTGCTCACAGCCGACCTCGTCGCCCTAGTCGCCGCCGCTGCCTTCGCCCACCCACTGCACCGGTTGATAACCCTGCGAGACGACCCCTTTACGCGCTGGATGCGTTCCCCCTCCATGTTCGCAGCAGTCGTAGCCACTGCCGGTTTAGTGGACCTGCTCGTGCTGTCGTGGGCACGCGTCGACGGAAGCCTCACAGATGACGTCCTGGCAAAGGCCACTGCCGTGGCGGCTGCAGCAATCGTGCGTGCCATCGCCTACCGCGCCCTCTTATTCCGGGTGGTGCGCCGCGAACAGGAACACCCCGTGCAACGCCCCCTTCCAGACGGCACCCACCGTCTCAGTGTGGTTCTACCCGCCTATCGCGAAGCCGACCGCATCGGTGACACCGTGGCCCGTGTACGTGCAGAGCTTGGGGCCTGCCTTGGTGGAGCGCCCGATGCCCTGCAGGTCGTTGTCGTCGATGACGGCTCCGACGACGACACAGCAGGAGTAGCCACTTTGGCAGGAGCGGATGCGGTAATACGACTTGCTGTGAACAGTGGCAAGGGAGCAGCAGTAAGGGCCGGGGTCTCAGCGGCGACTGGTCGCACGATCGCCTTCACCGACGCCGACCTGGCCTACTCGCCCGCACAGATCGCCGATCTGTTGACCCTCGTGGAAGACGGCTACGACATGGTTGTCGGTAGCCGTCGCCACACCGACACCCGAACCCTCGTGACTGCTGGACGCATCCGCGAAGCGGGTGGACGGCTTGTGAACCTGGCCACCCACGCCCTCTTGTTGGGCCAATACCATGACACCCAGTGCGGCCTCAAGGCATTCCGGGCCGATGCCGCCCGGGCCCTCTTTGACGCCTCCCACCTGGACGGCTTCGCATTCGACGTGGAGTTGTTCCACCTGGCCGAACGGTGGCGGTTCTCGTTGGCCGAGGTACCCGTTGAAGTTGAGCACTCGGAGCGAAGTACGGTCAGCGTCCTGAGTGACGGCCTACGCCTGTTTGTCGACCTGGTCAGGGTCCGACAGGCAGCCAGGCGCGGTGACTACCCGAACTCCACCCAACCCGGGGCCAAGAACGATGGGTGACCCAGCAGCAGTGTTCTTGGCCTACGACATCAGAGGCTTGGTACCGGAACACCTCGATGACGATCTGGCCAAGCGGATCGGAGGTGCCTTTGCACGGTTCGTTCGGCGCCACGAACCTGACACCGTGAGAGTCGTCGTCGGTCGCGACATGCGAGAAAGCGGCGTGGAGTTGGCCGGCGCCTTTGCCGAAGGGATCACCTCAGAGGGCCTGGGGGTGGTCGACCTGGGCCTGGTGTCGACTGACATGCTGTACTTCGCCTCTGGCCACCTGGATGCACCCGGGGCCGTGTTCACAGCCAGCCACAACCCCGCTGACTACAACGGCATCAAGCTCTGCCTCTCATCGGCAAAGCCCGTGGGCACCGACTCTGGCCTGGCCGAGATTCAGGCCGACCTGAAGGGAGTGGAAGCCAACAGGGAGCCAGGGGGCCGTACCACGACCACGCTCGACTTGCTCGATGACTTCGCAGACCACGTCCGATCCTTTGTCGACACCACCTCCCTGGCCCCCCTCAAGGTGGTTGCCGACACCGCCAACGGCATGGGTGGTCTCGTGGTCCCAGCAGTGTTCGACTATCTGCCCTTCGACCTTGAAGTTATCTACGGCGAACTTGACGGCACCTTCCCCAACCATCCCCCAGACCCCCTCCAGAGTGCCAACCTGATGGCCCTCCAGGAACGAGTGCTCTCCACGGGCGCTGACCTGGGCTTGGCCTTCGACGGTGATGCCGACCGGGTCTTCCTCGTTGACGAGGCTGCCCGCCCCGTGTCGGGCTCGCTTACCACGGCACTCGTCGCAGCCACCATCCTCAGTCATCAACCGGGAGCCACAGTCATACACAACCTGATCTGTTCCAGGGCCGTTAGCGAGGTCATCAGCGAACACGGTGGCCGCGCAGTGCGTAGTCGCGTCGGCCATTCCTACATCAAGGAATTAATGGCTACCGAAGGAGCAGCCTTTGCCGGCGAACACTCGGGGCACTACTACTTTGCTGACAACTACCGGGCCGACTCCGGCCTCATTGCAGCCCTTCTAGTACTCGAGGCTCTCTCCATCTCGGGGGGCACCCTCAGTGCCCTGCTGGCACCATTTGACCGCTACGTTGCATCCGGAGAGGTCAACTTCAGCGTCGAAGATCCGGTGGCGGTTATCGAACGGGTCTCACTTGCCTACGCAGCACGCGGGTCCCATGACACCCTTGATGGCCTCACCATCGACATGGGTGAATGGTGGTTCAATCTGCGGTGTTCCAATACCGAACCCCTGTTGCGCCTCAACCTGGAAGCATTGAACGCCGATGACTGCACAATCCGGCTGTCCGAGGTGTCAGGACTAATCACCCAATAGCCTCAGAGCCATGGCACTAGACCCCATGCTCCTGGAAATCCTGGCTTGCCCCGATGACAAGGGTCCCCTCTACTACTTCCCGACCGAGGACTCCCTCTACAACCCACGCCTGCGTCGTCGCTACACCATCACCGACGACATCCCCGTGATGCTCATCGACGATGCCGAAACCGTCGACGATGCCGAGCACGAGCGCCTCACCGCCCTCGCCGACGACGAGGGCATAGAGCCCACCTTCACGGCCTGACCGGGCCTGACCCGTGCACCTTCTGGCCGGCCGGCTGAAGCATTACGACTGGGGCTCGACAACCGCCATCGCCGACCTGCGCGGCATCGAACCCTCCGGGGAGCCCGAAGCCGAACTTTGGTTCGACTCCGACGCCCTCCCGTACCTCGTGAAGGTGCTTGCGGTCCAAAGGACCCTCTCGCTGCAGGCCCACCCCGGATCCGAGCAGGCCCGTAGGGGCTTTGAGGCCGAGGAAGCAGCGGGCATCCCCATCGACCAGCCAGACCGGTCCTTCGTGGACGACCGCGCCAAGCCCGAACTGGTCTGTGCCGTTACGCCCTTTGAAGCTCTCTGTGGGTTCCGGCCGGTAGAGGAGGCAACTGAGGTGGCTGCCACGCTCGGCCTAGCCTCCGAGCTGGTGGCCGTTCTAGATGACGACGGCACCGACGCATGGCCGGCCCTAGTGGAAGAGGCCCTCGGTGGCTACTGGGACGGTGCCGTCGACATCCTTGTAGATACCTGTGCTACCGGAGTGGACGGGCCCTTCGCTGACGTGGCCGACCTGGTGGTTCGACTGGCCGACCAGCATCCCGGCGACCCGGCCCTGTTGGTTGTCCCACTGCTTGTGCACCACCGCCTCCGACCAGGTGAAGCTCTCTATGTGTGCCCAGGTGTCCTGCACGCCTACGTGGCCGGGATGGCCGTCGAGGTGATGGCACCTGGCGACAACGTGCTGCGCGGAGGCCTGACCACAAAGCATGTAAACGCCACCGCGCTTGTCGAGGCTCTCGATCCGGTAGCTGGGTCGCCCTTGGTTCAAGTTCCTGCAGCCAACACAGCCGACCTCCACCGCTACGACGTGCCCATCGACGACTTCGCTGTTTGGAGGCTGGTAGGTACCGCAGTCGACATCGATGAACGCATAGGACCCGACCTGGTCCTCTCCATGGCTGCTACCACGACCGTTTGCGACCTTGTGCTCAGGCCTGGCCAGGCGGCCTTGGTCTCCGAGAGTGACGGCCCCTACAAGATCGAAACTGACGGCATCGTCTATTTGGTAAACGTGGGGGCCACCTGAGGTGCCCACCCACCTCGGTAGGCTTCGCTGTGGAGGCTGCCTGAACCGGCGTCAGACGACCCCAGCCCCGTCCAGACAACCCAACCAGTCCAGACAAGCAACAAACTAGGAGTCGTCATGTCCCTTCGGGATGATCACCGGGTCGCAGACCTGGCCCTCTACGAGTTCGGCCGCAACGAGATCCGCCTCGCCGAACACGAGATGCCCGGCCTCATGGCGTTGCGCGCCGAGTTCACTGACGAACAGCCGCTGGCCGGTGCCACAATCGCTGGGTCGCTCCACATGACCGTCCAGACGGCTGTGCTCATCGAAACCCTCATCGCTCTTGGCGCACGCGTCCGTTGGGCCAGCTGCAACATCTTCTCGACCCAGGATCACGCAGCGGCAGCCGTGGTCTGCGGGCCCGACGGCTCCCCAGACGACTTGCGCGGGGTACCTGTTTTCGCTTGGAAGGGTGAAACCCTTGAGGAGTACTGGTGGGCCACCCGTCAGATCCTCATGTGGCCAGACGGGGATGGACCGAACTTGATCCTCGACGACGGAGGTGATGCCACCCTCTACGTCCATAAGGGAACCGAGTACGAGGCTGCCGGCCAGGTCCCCGAGACCACCGACGAAGACCCTGAAGAATGGGGTGTCGTGCTTGCCAGCCTTCGCGAATCGCTAATCGAGGACCCACAGCGCTGGACCAGCATCCTCAACGGCATCCGCGGTGTATCCGAGGAGACCACCACTGGCGTCCATCGCCTCTACCAGATGAGTGATGCCGGCACCTTGGCCTTCCCCGCCATCAACGTCAACGACTCCGTCACCAAGTCCAAGTTCGACAACCTCTATGGCGTCCGGCACTCTCTCATCGATGGCATCAACCGAGGCACAGACGTCATGATCGGTGGAAAGACTGCCGTGGTATGCGGGTTCGGCGACGTCGGCAAGGGCTGTGCCGAGTCACTACGCGGTCAGGGTGCCCGTGTAATCGTCACTGAGGTGGACCCCATCTGTGCACTCCAGGCAGCCATGCAGGGCTACGAGGTCAATACACTCGAGCGGGTCCTTGACACAGCCGACATCTTCATCACCTCAACGGGGTGTCGAGACATCATCACCGCCGAACACATGGGCCGCATGAAGCATCAGGCCATCGTCGGCAACATCGGCCACTTCGACAACGAAATTGACATGGCCGGCTTGGCTCGCATGTCTGACGTGCAACGCATCACGATCAAGCCCCAGGTCGATGAGTTTGTATTTCCCAACGGTCGCTCGGTGATCGTGCTCTCCGAAGGCAGGCTCTTGAACCTGGGCAACGCCACCGGTCACCCCAGCTTCGTCATGTCGGCCAGCTTCTCCAACCAGGTCCTGGCCCAGATAGACCTGCACAGCCACGCAGAGGAATACGGTACCGACGTAGTCACCTTGCCCAAGTTGCTGGACGAGAAGGTGGCTCGCCTCCACCTAGGAGCACTTGGGGTCAGGCTCACCGAACTCACCGACGAACAGGCCAACTACCTTGGAATCAGTCCAGACGGCCCGTTCAAGCCCGACCATTACCGGTACTGAGTAACACTGTGGGCGCAGATGTGCGAGTGGTCGGAATAGTTGGAGGAAGTTGTGCTGGCAAGACGACCCTGGCGCGAGCGCTGACAGGTCGCCTCGGCGACGAAGCCACCTACTTGGCCTTCGACCAGTACTACCGGGACCATGGTCACCTCACCATCGAGGAACGGGCAATAGTCAACTACGACCACCTGGACTCCCTTGACTACGGACTATTCCTCGCCCACCTCGACGACCTTGTCACCGGTCGACCCGTAGAAGTGCCCGTCTTCGACTTCGCCACCCACTGCCGTACAGACCAGATCCGCAGGCTCGACCCACGACCCGTGGTCGTAGCCGACGGCGTCTTATTGTTCGCAATACCCGGAATCACTGACAGGCTGGACCTGAGCATCTTCGTGGATGCCACAGAGGAACTGCGACTGGCCCGCCGCCTCTACCGCGACGTGCGGGAGAGGGGCCGAACCGCCGAGAGCGTCCAGGCCCAGTTCGCCGCCACGGTGGGCCCCAGCCACAGGCTGTTCGTAGAGCCCTATCGAGACAGCGCTGACCTCGTTGTAACCGGTGAGGGTGATCCCCGCCCGGTCGTTGACCAGATCCTCACCCATCTAGCCTGACCGGGCCGGCTCAAAGAAAGCAACACACATAGATTCCTGGTGTACATGAACTAGCGGTTCACTAGAGACCGACAACCGGGCAGGCATGGACCAGGCTGTCTTCTCAAGCCCCCTTCAAATGTCTGCACCCAAGCCGACCTCTGCCACCGAGCCCGGAGGCAGAGGGTCAGATGACAGTCTCTAACTCAGCTGGGTCGAAGTCAGGTACAGGAGGTGGGGAGAGATCCCGCAGGCAGGGGAAGACCTTGTCCCTCATCAACTCCATCGAAGTGAGGACCTTGTCGTTATCTAGGCCACCCAGGCGCGTCCAACACAACAGCTCAGTCATTCCGTAGATTCCCTGGGCCTCAGTGAGACGTTCGACCACTTGGTCAGGTGAGCCACAGACGACATAGCCGGCCTCGTTGAGAGTGTCGAAATCAACGGCAGAGGCGACGTCTCGAAAGGCGTTGTACATCTCATAGGACTTGATCGGTACGTCACCTTCCACCGACACATACTTGGCGATGGTGTTGAAATACCACTGACAGGCATCCCGGTACTCGGCTTCAGCCTTTTCCTTGGTGTCGGCGACGTAGACCATCATCAGGCAGCCGATCTGCTTGTCCTCGGCGGAATGGCCAGCTCGGGCGAGGCCCCGGTAGTAGTCGACTCGTCGTTCGACAGCCAGTTCGGGAGTTAGCCCAAACACCGAACCGAGGAGCAGATTGTGCCCGTAGGCCCCGGCCATCTCAAAGGTCTCCGGAGACAGGCATGCCATCCACATCGGCGGTTGGGGCTCCTGAAGAGGACGGGGCCTGACCGGCACGTCCGTGAAGTCGTAGAACTCACCGTGGTAGTCGACAACTCCTTCCCGCCAGGCCATCCTGATGACGTCCACGCACTCCTCGAAGCGTTGTCGGGTGGTGGTCTGGTCGATTCCGTAACGTTGGAACTCCAAGGGCTGGTAGCCGCGACCCATGCCAAAGTCGACTCGACCGTCGCTCATCAGGTCCAAGAATGCGTAGTCCTCAGCTACCCGCAGAGGATGGTTCATGGGCAGAATCACTACTCCGGTACCCAGGCGGACCCGCTTGGTCACCGAGGCCACGGCAGCCAGGCTTAGAGCTGGGGATGCGCAGTATCCGTATTCGGTGAAATGGTGTTCAGCCGGCCAGATTGAATCGAATCCGTATTCCTCGGCGGCAACCATCAACTCAAGCTGTTCGTTGACCACCTGGTGTTCGGTCTTGTTGATCGGGTTCTCAAACAGGTGCAGCATCCCGAAACGCACAGTCAAACCTCCGTTGTCTTGCCATCGTCTAAGTCAAGGGCCCTCCATTCGAGTCTGGTATTCGGCCAATCCGCTAGGGGATTAGGTCCCGTTTCGATAACCAAGAAGGTCCGTCGCCATCTTCGATACCAGGAGGTGTTGGCTTTATCACAGACAACTGACTGCCCAGAGTCGCTTGCTTGGTCTGTGGAACCCTAGAAGGTCACTTCGGCTGTGGCCGAAGCCCTCCTAACCCACATCTGTCTGATATTGCATGTTGCAAGCGTCGTACATATCGATGACTTGGTCACAGTTGTTACACCACCGAGGACCTACAGCTACAGGGCCCGTTATCCGGCGGGGTCGATAGGGTCCCAGCGTGGACGAAAGAACTGACCAACAAGTCGACCAACTACCCGAAGACCTCGACATCACGGGCATGGTCGGTCCCTATGTCTTCCCCGATAACTCCAGACGGCGCGTGCCCGGCTTCATCTACCTAGGCCTTGCAGTCGCCACCATCGTCGCCACCATCGCAGCGGGTGACTCGCCAATGGCCAACGGTGGCCTCATCGTGGGTGCAGTCGGGCTGGCCCTCGTGGGTGTCTACCACCTCCAGAGTGGCTGGCATCTCAAGGTTGACGAGGCTGACGCCCTAGTCGCCGCCGTCAAAGCAGCCGGCTTCCCGGTTGGACATGCCTCGGCCCAGATGGCATGGCGTGGGCTGCGCAGCCGACCAACTTGGCGCATCCTCGTCTACTCAAACGAATCACCACCGGAGAGGCGCGGGCTCGTCTTCATCGACGGCATCGACGCCACCGTCGTGGCCTGTCACACCGAGGCCCGCCCCGACGATGACACCGGTGAATGGGGGACAGACCCCACAGTCGGCTCAGCAAGGTAGGTTTTTGGACCATGAACCAAGGCAGGGGAACCTTCATCTTTTCCGGCGCCGCGCTGCTGTTATGTCTCGCCCTACTGCTCACACCGGTCTCCTCGCAGTACGCCGATCCCTGCGGAAGCGTGCTTTGGCCAGCCAAGGTCTGGTTCCAAGACGAGGGTGAGATGGTGCACGCAACCACGCCACCATGCAACGACGCCCGTATGGAACGCGTGCCGATAGCGGCGATCGTCGGTGTCATAGGCGCAGGCCTTGGAATGGCTGGCTTTGCCTTTCGGCGCAGCACCAGTCGAGTTGACGAGACCCCATCGCCAGAACGCAGGTCCAGCCAGCCCGACAGGTAGGGCCACGCCCCCGGCCTCCCTGCGCTGCTAGCGTTGGGCCAACAGCGCAAACAGGTGTCACCCGCGGGCGAACCTAGTTGAGCGCCACACTCTTCCCAGAGGGAGACACACCATGCTCGACGGCAACTGGCGGGCCGTCGTCGATCGGGGGCTTATCCCGATCGGCCACAGCCTCAGGCGAACCGGCATCAGCGCAGACGTGATAACCGTCATTGGCATCGTGATGGCCACAGGGGCAGCCGTGTTCATCGGCCTCGGCTACTTGCGCCTTGGCTTCTTGCTGTTGGTCCTCACGGGCATACCTGATGCCCTCGACGGTGCCGTTGCCAAGGCTTCGGGCACCTCATCAAGCCGCGGTGCATTCTTTGACTCGGTGGCCGATCGCCTCACCGACGCCCTTTTGTTCGGCGGTCTGGCATGGCATCTCGCAAGCACATCAGACAGCCACCTCATGATGCTGCCAGTCGCCATCATGGGCACCGCCATGCTCATCTCTTACCAGCGAGCCAAGGCCGAACTTCTGGGCTACGTCGCCAAGGGTGGCCTCATGGAGCGGGCCGAACGGTTCATTGTGCTGGCCTTTGGCCTCCTGTTCAGCGAGATCCTCGTGCCGGTGCTGTGGCTGATGCTGGCACTCAGCCTCTTCACCGCAGGCCAGCGCTTCACCAAGGTCTGGCGTCAGGCTAGCGTCGAACGTGACACCCCCTACCAGAGGCGTGCAGCACGCCGCCGCCAACTCCGCCTGGAGCGCCGCGCCGAGCGGCAGCAGCGCATGGCCACCCGTCGCCGGGCAGCCGCCCGTCGCGGCTAGGACTTGGTCTCCGGCGCAGTAGCCGGCTACCGGCTGGGCTCGAAGCTGGCTCGTTTCCTGCCCGACCGGGTGGGCGCCCCTGCCGCCAGGTTCTTCGGCAGGTTGGCAGGTCGCCTTAGCCCCGGTAGTCGCCGCCTGGTGGCCCGGAACCTCCAGAGAATCAGGGGAGGTGATGCTCCCAAACCCACCAAGCATGAGGTCTCACGCTCGGTCGACGCTGTGTTCGCTTCTTACGCCGACTACTGGTACCGGAGCTTCCGGTTGCCTGGAATGTCGACTGAGGATATCGATTCCGGATTCAGCCAGGACGGCTATGAGCACATAGTCGAGGCACGCCGTAGCGGTACCGGCCCGATCATGGCCCTGCCCCACCTGGGCTGTTGGGAGTGGGCGGCTTTCTGGTTGGCACGTGTCAACGACCTGCCCGTGTCAGCCGTGGTCGAGGCCATTGAACCCCCAGAACTGTTCGAGTGGTTCAGGTCATTTCGGGCTTCCCTCGGTATGGAGATCATCACACTCGGACCATCGGCAGGATCCGACGTTGTCAGGGCCATCAGTGCAAACCACGTGGTCTGCCTTCCATGTGACCGACACGTGGGTGGTGCTGGAGTAGAGGTTGAGTTCTTCGGCGAGATCACGACACTTCCCGCTGGCCCGGCCACCCTGGCCCTTCGAACCGGAGCTGCACTGCTGCCCGTCGCCATCTACGACAATGCCGACGGTTGCCACGCCATCGTCCGTCCTCCCATCCCGACCGAACGCACAGAGAAACTCCGCCACGACGTCGAACGGGTCACACGACTCCTCGCCGCCGAACTGGAAGGCCTAATCCGATTGGCGCCAACACAGTGGCACCTGCTCCAACCCAACTGGCCCTCAGACCGGGCGGCCGCTTCTGCTGGCTAGCGTCGGGTCATGCCAGCTCTGAGCCACCGGGACCACGCCTCGTGAAGATCGGCATCGTCTGCCCCTACAGCCTCACGCTGCCCGGTGGGGTGCAAGGCCAGGTCCTGGGCCTCGCACGAAAGCTGAGGCTTGCAGGCCACCCCACCCGGGTGCTTGGTCCCTGCGATGGTCCACCGCCAGACTCGGGTGTCACACCGCTTGGCAACAGCCTGCCCACCGCAGCCAACGGCTCGATGGCACCGATTGCTCCCGATGTCCCCTGTGCACTTCGCACCATCCGGGCACTCAATGACGAGGACTTCGACGTCCTCCACCTGCACGAGCCCCTGGCCCCGGGCCCCACTGCCACGGCTCTGTTCATGTCCGGCTCGGTGGTCAGGACGCCCATGGTCGGCACCTTCCACGCAGCGGGTGGCAGCCTCGCCTACAAGTTCCTCAACAAGCCGGTAACCAGGTTGCGCAAGCGCATGGACCTGACCGTCGCTGTGTCCGAGGATGCTGCCACCATGGCCGGCGATGCTCTCGGCGGAGAGTACGAGGTGCTTTTCAACGGGGTTGAGGTGGACCGGTGCCAGGCAGCTAAGCCGATGCCCACCGCTGGACACACAATCTTCTTCGTGGGGCGACACGAGCCCAGAAAGGGCCTTGACGTCCTCCTTGAGGCAATGAACCACCTGCCTTCGAACGTGAGACTCTGGGTGGCCAGCGACGGTCCCGAGACCGAGCGACTCAGAGCACTCGTGGCCGGCGACCACCGGGTCGAGTGGTTGGGGCGCATCAGCGAAGAAGAGAAGCTTTCGCGCATCCGCGGTGCCGACGTGTTCTGTGCCCCATCCCTGCGCGGCGAGTCATTCGGCATCGTCTTACTCGAAGGCATGGCTTGCGGCACACCCGTTGTGGCCAGCGACATTCCCGGCTACCACAGGGTTACCCAGGGTGGCATCGACGCCCTGCTCGTGCCACCGGGGGACAGCACAGCCCTGGCCGGCGCCATCTCCAAGGTCTTCGCCAACCCTGACCTAGCCACCAGCCTCGTCGAGAACGGCTCCACCCGGGCAGACGAGTTCTCAATGCGGCGACTGGCTGACTGCTACCTCGATATCTACCGCAGGGTGCTAGACGCAGCCTGAGGGCCACATCCCCTGTAATCGGGGGGTGTCGGCTGGAGTAGAGCCCAGCGCGTTTATCATGCGGGCTGCATGAGACGCCCACATCTCAAAACCCCTGCGGCCGTGGCAGTGCTGGTTCTTACAGCAGCAGTCGCCCTGATCCTGCTTGCCGTCGGCATAGACCCTGCCGTTGCGGTACCGGCAGGACTGCTCTTTGCCGTGCTCGTCCTCTGGGTCACGAGTCGCCGGGCAGCAGCCATGGTGCTGGGCTCCATCGGTGGCAGGCCAGCCCTAATCGGCGAGTTTCCAAGGCTCCACAATGTGGTCGAGGGCCTCTGCCACACACACGGCATCCGAAAGCCCGCCCTGTGGGTTCTGGACTCCCCTTCGGGCAACGCCGCAGCGGTCGGTGACCGCCGGTCAGCGGCGATCGTGGTCACGACGGGGGCAACCGACTTGCTTTCCCTCATCGAGTTGGAAGCCCTCATGGCACAAGCACTCGTGCGTTGTCGTGACCCACACCTGGCCGACGAGACCCTGGGTGCCGTGATTGCCAGGGTGCCCGGTGCATCCTTCATCACGTCCCGCTTCAACGACACCGACCGCACCGTTCGTACCGACATGGCAGGCGCCGAGATGACCAGGTACCCCAATGGAATGCAGTGGGCACTTGAGGCCCTCGCAGAGCTCGGAACTTTTGTCAAGGGGTTCAGGGCCGCCAACGCACACCTGTGGCTGATCCAGCCGGACGGAGCAGTCGACACCGCCACTGCCATCCACCCAACCATCGAACTACGCGTCGACGCCCTCGGAGAACTTTGATCCAATGAGACACCCAACCTGGTCCACCCACCTTCTAGCGCTGTCCACCCTTGTGCTCCTGGCTGGTGCCTGCGCCAGCACTGAGACCTCTTTCCCACCGACAACCACGGCGGCCTCCTCCATCAGGACACCTGATACATCGGCACCTGCTGAGACAGCTGCACCGACTGGAGAGGAACCTCCACCAACCACTGCCCCGGAAACAGCCACCACTGACACGGCCCCACCACCACCCACCACACAGACACTCGTTCCGTGGACCGGGGCGCACCACCCCCTCACCGGCCTTCCTGCAGTCAATGGCCTCAGTCGCCTGCCGGCCTTGGCGGTCAAGATCGGCAACAACGACATTCGGTCTCTGCCACAGGTAGGGCTCGAACAGGCTGACATCGTCTACGAAACCCACATCGAGAACGACGTCACACGCTTCCTCGGCATCTACCAGAGCCAGCTCCCCGACAGAATCGGCCTCGTTCGTTCGGCACGGTCCACCGACATAAACCTGATCGGAAACCTCAAGACCCCCTATTTCGCCTACTGGGGAAGCAACGAAGGGGTCGGAGACGAGATCAGTGCCGCCGAGGACGTCAATATCTTCGTGGCACGCTCAACCAACGGTGTTGGCCAGGAGAACTTCGTGCGCGACGACTCCAGAGGAGCTTCGCCTTTCAACGGCTTCCTCAACGCCCAAGGCCTCATGGCAGCTGCCACCGGCAGCGCACCTGACCCCGTCTTCCAGTACGGCGACCTGCCCGCCTCGGCGGTACCGGCAGCGGGCGTGCGTTGGAGCACCCCCAACAGGCAGATCGACTATGTCTGGGACACAGCCTCAGAGCGCTGGCTGCGATTCCAGGGAGGCGTACCCCAACTCGACCAGAACGGCGCACAGTTAGCAGCCGACAACGTCCTGTTCCTCTACGTCGACTACCGGACGTCTGCAGCCGACTTCGCCTCACCTCAGGCCGTCAGCATTGGGAGTGGCGACGGTTGGCTGCTGCGCGAGGGAACCGTAACCGGCGTCGTCTGGGGCCGCCCGTTCGCCTCTAACGGTTGGCACCTCGCCGACGACGACACTGACGAAGTCGTCGAGTTGACACCAGGAATCACGTGGGTGGCCCTGGCCAGGCTGGGCGAGGGTGAGGTCCTCGACCTCACCGAGGCAGCGGCACTCACCGGCTGAGCCCAGATCGGAGAACACCCCCATGACCTCGCGGTCACTCAGCGGGGGAGAGCGACCAAAGCCCCTCCTAGACTGCGTCCATGAGTGACATCACCCGAGCAACGGGAACACAACTGGTCAAGCGGGGTCTTGCAGAGATGCTCAAGGGCGGCGTCGTGATGGACGTCGTCAACCCAGAACAGGCACGCATCGCAGAGGATGCAGGCGCAGTGGCGGTAATGGCCCTCGAGCGCGTACCATCTGACATCAGACGCGACGGTGGAGTAGCCCGTATGTCTGACCCGGAGATGATTGAGGGCATCAAGGCGGCAGTGACCGTTCCGGTCATGGCGAAGGCCCGCATAGGCCACTTTGCCGAAGCTCAAATCCTCCAGGCCCTAGGCGTCGACTACATCGATGAGAGCGAGGTCCTCACACCCGCTGATGAGGCCCACCACATCGACAAGTGGGCATTCGACGTGCCCTTCGTCTGCGGTGCTACCAACCTGGGTGAGGCCTTGAGGCGCATTTCCGAAGGTGCCTGCCTCATCCGCTCCAAGGGCGAGGCAGGCACTGGCAACATCGTCGAGGCTGTGCGCCACTTGCGTTCGATCATGGGGGACATCGGTCGTATCACCAAGGCTGACTCAGCTGAGTTGTTCGATTGGGCCAAGAGGCTCCAGTCGCCACTCTCCCTGGTCCAAGAGATCGCTGAGACTGGCGAGTTGCCGGTACCCATGTTTTGTGCAGGCGGCATCGCCACACCGGCTGATGCCTCGCTGGTGATGCAGCTTGGTGCCCAGTCGGTGTTCGTGGGCTCTGGCATCTTCAAGAGCGACGATCCCGCACCGCGTGCCAGAGCCATCGTCGAGGCCACCACCAACTTCACAGATCCGGTCATCTTGGGCAAGGTCAGCCGGGGCCTTGGTGCCGCCATGCCGGGCCTTGAGATCGACTCCCTGGAGACCCGCCTGGCCGACCGGGGCTGGTAACAGGCTCTCCATGAAGGTCGGTGTCCTAGCCCTGCAGGGGGCGTTCGCCCGGCATGCCGACGTGCTCGCCGACGTGGGAACAACTCCCATCGAGGTTAGGACCCCGGAGCAGCTCCTCGGAGTGGACGCGCTAGTGATGCCAGGTGGCGAGTCCACCACGATGTCGATGCTCCTCGACATCACCCAACTACGCCGCCCGCTAGTGGAACGCATAGCTGATGGCCTCCCTGTATTCGGGACCTGCGCAGGCATGATCTTGTTGGCATCATCGGTTGCCGATGGTCGCAGCGACCAGGAGTCCCTGGCGGCAATCGACATAGACGTAAGACGCAACGGCTATGGCCGCCAGATCGACTCCTTCGAAGCTGACTTCGCCGTCGGCAATGAGGGCCTTTTCGACTGGGAACTGCCGTTCCACGGGGTGTTCATCAGGGCACCCGTTGTTGAACGCGTCGGCGACAGCGTCGAGATTCTTGCCAGAGTCGACGAATCTCCGGTGCTCTGCCGCCAGGGCCAGGTGATGGTGGCATCCTTTCACCCCGAGTTGACCGACGACCGGCGCATCCATGAACTCTTCGTGGAAGCCGCCTGAGAGACCCCAGGAACAGGAGTAACGCATGTCGGGTCATTCCAAGTGGGCAACCATCAAACACAAGAAGGGCGCCGCCGACAAGAAGCGCGCCAAGTTGTTCGCAAAGCTCATCAAGCAAGTAGAGGTGGCCGCACGCCAAGGTGGAGGTGACCTCGACGGAAACCCCACGCTTCGCACAATGTTCCAAAAGGCACGCGACGCCTCGGTGCCACTTGACACCATTGAGCGGGCAGTCAAGAGGGGTACCGGTGAGTTGGAGGGAGTCAACTACGAGGCGATCACCTATGAGGGCTACGCGCCCCACGGCGTGGCCCTCTATGTGGAGACCCTCACAGACAACCGCAATCGCACTGGTTCTGAGGTGAGATCGATGCTCACCAAGAACGGCGGTTCCCTTGCCGAGCCAGGCTCGGTGGCCTGGCAGTTCGAACGCAAGGGAGTGGTGCTGCTGGCTGGCAGCATCGACGAGGACGAGATCATGATGGCAGCACTAGATGCCGGCGCTGAGGACCTGATAGATGACGGAGGCACATGGCGCCTCACCTGCGAGGCGACTGACCTGTCCACGGTGCGAGCCGCACTCGAGAAGGAGGGTGTTCCATTCGAGTCGGCTGACGTGACGATGATCCCCACCTCCACTGTTGCCGTCGACACGGCCGAAGCCGCCAAGGCGGTACTGCGCCTCCTTGACCTGCTCGACGACAACGATGACGTACAAGACGTGTTTGCCAACTTCGACATTCCTCCCGAAGTCTTCGACTCCCTCGACCTGGACTGAGATCACCTGCCAAGAAGAGTGACGCGGCCCGGGCAGGAGCAACCGCTAGAGTCGTACATATGTTCGTTCTGGGGATAGATCCCGGTCTCTCGCGCTGCGGCTACGGCCTCGTGCGCCGTGAAGGCCGACGCCAGCGGGCCGAGGCTGCAGGCGTAATACGCACTGACTCGGCCACACCGCTGCCACTACGCCTTGCCGAACTCCAGGCCGAGGTCCGGGATCTCATCGGTGAGTATCGGCCCGACCACGTAGCGATCGAACGCGTCCTCTTCCAGGTCAATGTGCGCACCGCCATGCAGACCGGTCAGGCATCCGGGGTGGTCATGGCCGAAGCAGCCACAGCTGGTTGCCAGGTCACGCTCTACTCACCCAACGAGGTCAAGTCAGCAGTAGCCGGATGGGGAGGTGCAGACAAGGCTCAGATAGCCCAGATGGTCGAGACGATCCTCGGCATCGACGTGCCGCTTCGACCCGTCGATGCCGCCGATGCAGTTGCCGTAGCCCTCTGCCACCTGGCCATGGTGCCGGGGTCCACCATTTCCACGGCCGATCTTTCCAAACGAGGGATGGTGTCGCAGTGATCGGCTCCCTGCGCGGACAGTTGCTCGAGCGCTTCGAGCTCGGAGGCCGTGGCGAGGTACTGGTCGAGGTCGCAGGTGTCGGCTACCGGATCATCGTCACCCCCACGACGGCTGTCCGATTAGGCGATTCGGGCTCCGAAGTGTTCCTACACGTCCATCATCACATCCGCGAAGCTGATCAAACCCTCTACGGCTTCCTAGAGCGCACCGAGCGCACCTGCTTTGAAGCCCTCCTCTCTGCCCACGGGGTCGGACCATCCCTGGCCCTGGCGGTCCTGGGTGTGCACGGTCCCACCGAACTGGCCCGGGTCCTGGCCGACGACGACGTGGCTGCCCTGTGCCTCGTGCCCGGCGTAGGCAAGAAGACAGCCACCCGACTCCTAGTGGAACTGAAGGCCTCCTTGGACCTCCCAGTCGACACTGTGCCATCTGACCCCGGCGACGCCACCGCACCCCGGTCTGCACTTGTCGAGGTACAAGAGGCCCTCGGAGGCCTCGGCTACACGCCTGACGAAGTACGGTCCGTGCTGAGTGACCTGGGTGGCGACGACCCCGGCACCATCTTGCGCGAGGCCCTGCAACGGCTGGCCCGAGCGTAGGCAGGTACCCAGTGCGCGAAGAACTCCTCTCACCCGACCTCGACCCTGTCGACATCGACGTCGAAGTCGGACTGCGACCCCGTCGACTCGACGAATTCGTCGGCCAAGCCGAACTGAAGGGCCACCTGCGAGTGATGCTGGAAGCCGCTCGTGAACGCGGTGAGGCCGCCGACCACTTCTTGTTCGCTGGACCACCGGGACTCGGCAAGACCACCCTTGCCCACATAGTCGCCGCCGAGATGGACGCCGAACTCCACATCACTTCAGGACCGGCTCTTGAGCGGGCCGGAGACCTGGCTGCCATCCTCACCAAGCTGGAACCCGGCGACATCCTCTTCATCGATGAAATCCACCGCCTGGCTCGCGCCGTCGAGGAGATCCTCTACCCGGCCATGGAGGACTATGAGCTCGACATCGTGCTCGGCAAGGGCCCCGCAGCTCGCTCAATCCGCCTGGAGTTACCTCGCTTCACTCTGGTCGGCGCAACTACCCGCACCGGCCTAATCACAGGGCCGTTGCGCGACCGGTTCGGCCTGACCGCCCGCCTCGACTACTACGAGGCAGATGACCTTCAGTCCATCGTCGCGAGGGCGGCTGGCATCCTTGACGTGGACATCGACTCCGAGGGTGCCGCCGAGATCGCACGCCGCTCCCGGGGAACTCCCCGCATCGGCAACCGTCTTCTCCGGCAGGTACGCGACTTTGCCCAGGTGGAACGCGATGGAGCCACGGTCGACGGCATGGTCGCCCGCGAGGGGCTGTCATTCTTCGCTGTTGACGACCTGGGCCTCGACCGTCCATCTCGGGCGATCCTGTCGGCCCTGTGCGAGCGATTCGAGGGAGGACCCGTAGGGCTCAAAACCCTGGCCATCTGTGTAAGCGAACCGGACGACACCGTCGAAGACGTCTATGAGCCATTCCTCATCCAGCAGGGACTGCTCCTACGCACGCCCAAGGGGCGGGTGGCTACCCCAGCCGCATACACCCACCTGGGCCTTGCTGCTCCAACCCGTCCCGGTTCCCTGTTTGAGGGCTAGGCCACCTTCCGCTAGACCAGGTCCCACCTAGGCTGACCCGCCCATGGGCCCCGATGACTTTGTCTACGACCTGCCCGAGGATCAGATCGCCCAGGTACCCCTGGAGGATCGTCCATCTGCGCGCCTACTAGTCGACCTCGTAGACGGGGCCGATCCCTCGCATCGCCACATCAGTGACCTCCCGGACATGGTCGGCCCCGGCGACCTGTTGGTCCTCAACGACACCAGGGTGCTTCCCGCCAGGTTGCACCTGTCCAAAGAGACCGGTGGGGCCGTCGAAGTGCTCTTATTGGAGCAGAGCGGCGATAGCTGCAAGTGGGAGGCGCTTGTCAGGCCTGCAAGGAGAGTTCCACCGGGTACGAGACTGCGAGCCGGTGACAACCTGACCATCACGGTCTGTGAGGACCTGGGGGCAGGCAGGCGTAGCGTCCTCCTTGAAGTCGGTACGCAGTCACCATCCATGGATGGAACAGACCTGCTTTTAGCACTCGAGGTCTACGGTGAGATGCCGTTGCCTCCATATCTGCACACTCGGCTTGAAGATCCGGAGCGCTACCAGACCGTCTACAGTCGCCGGCCCGCTTCAGCGGCAGCGCCCACGGCGGGCCTCCACCTGACCGAGGAGGTACTCGATGCTTGCCGGGCGGCCGGTGCCGCTGTTGAGCACCTTGAGTTGGTGGTGGGTCTCGATACCTTTCGGCCCGTAACCGCAGACGACTTAGACGACCACGTGATGCACTCCGAGTCCTTTAGTGTCGCCGAGTCGACCCTTGATGCCTGTCGGTCAGCTGAGCGTGTTATAGCGATCGGAACCACGACCGTTCGGGCCTTGGAGTCTGCCAGACTGGCCCAAGCTGGGGGAGGTGGGACGTCTGGACGAACGGACCTGTTCATACGACCAGGGTTCGACTTCGACGTGGTCGACGTACTGCTCACCAACTACCACCTACCCAGGTCCACTCTGCTCGTGATGTTGGAGGCATTCGTGGGTCCCCGCTGGCGCGACCTGTACGCACTGGCGATAGCCGAGGGGTATCGCTTCTTATCATTTGGTGATGCCATGTTGGTCGGCAGGCGAAGGTCCGACAGGATCATGGCATGAAGGCCATCTTCCACGAAGAAGCGACCTGTGACGGAGCTCGCGCAGGTCAGGTCGACACGCCTGGGGGATCCTTCACAACGCCGTGCTTCATGCCCGTCGGAACCCGTGGTGCGGTCCGCCACCTTTCCTCCAAGGACCTTGGGGACCTAGGTGCTGAGGTGGTGCTAGCCAACACCTACCACCTGATGCTGAGGCCAGGAGTCGAAGTGGTGCGCGACCTTGGCGGCCTGCGCGGCTTCACTGGTTGGCAGGGCCTCAGCCTCACAGACTCTGGTGGCTACCAGATCTTCTCCCTCCAGCCGCGGGTCGACGACGTCGGCGCTGAGTTTCGTTCCACCTACGACGGTTCCATCCACAAGCTCACACCAGAAGGTGCCGCTGGTGTCCAGGCCGACTTGGGGGCAGACATCCAGATGGTTCTCGATGTCTGCTCAGCCCTTCCAGCCACCGATGCCATCGTGCGCCAGGCTGTTGACCGCACGTCAGCCTGGGCAGTCAGGGGCAGAAAGGCGTTCCTCGACCACCCCGACGCCCAACAGCGGCAGTGCCAGTTCGGGATAGTGCAGGGGGGGACGAATGTGGCTTTGCGGACCGAGAGCGCCCAACGGACCCTTGAGGTGGGCTTTGACGGCTACGCCATCGGCGGCCTCAGTGTGGGTGAGACCCGTGACGAGATGCTGGACCCGGTTAGTGCTGTGACCACCGTGCTTCCCGCGGACCAGCCCCGCTACTTCATGGGCCTTGGTGACCCGGCGGGCCTCGTCGAAGTAGTTGGCCGCGGGGTGGACATGTTCGACTGTGTGCTTCCGACCCGCCATGCCCGGCACGGAACCGTCCTCACTTCATCTGGCAAGCTGAACCTACGCAACGCCCGCTTCGCCACCGATGATGATCCGCTGGACCCAGGCTTCCCGACCAGCCCGGCAGCTCCGTGGTCGCGGGCCTACCTGCGGCATCTGTTGATGACCGACGAGCCCACCGGACGTCGTCTCCTGTCACTCCACAACCTGGCATGGCTACTTGGCTTCGTTGACCGTCTGCGCTCCTCCATCAGTGAAGGACGCTTCGCTCAGTTTCGTACCGAGACACTAGAGGTCTGGGGTTGATTACCGAGTGAGACAGAATCCGCACACAGCGGCCGTAGGCTCTACCGGTCCCATTGCGGGCGCCGGCAGCCACCAATGGCCGCCCTGCGCCGGTGACCAACCCAGACACGAGGCACCAAATGGCTAGTTTCCTGCCACTCATCCTGATCTTCGGACTCATGTACTTCCTCATGATCCGACCCCAGCAGAAGAAGGCACGCGCCCAGCAGAACCTGGTCGCCTCCATCCAGGCAGGTGACGAGGTTCTCTTACACTCGGGACTATTCGGCGTTATCAACGAAGTCGAAGATGACATCATCTGGCTCGAGGTCGCCGAGAACATCGAATTGAAACTGCTACGTAGTTCGGTGGAGCGTCGCTTCAATGAGCCAGTCATCGAAGAGGCTCAGGAAGAAGCCGTCGAAGAGGCCGACGAGGGGCCCATCGCCGACTGACTACGGCAACTCCGAACGACCACAGCACACCTGACCCATGCCCCGCCGACAGAGCATCTACCTCGTCGCAATCATCTTCATTGCTGTAGCGGCATCGACTCTGACGATTTTCTGGCAGAACAAGCCACTCTTAGGCCTGGACCTTCAGGGCGGGGTATCCGTGCGCCTCACGGCCACCGAACCAGCCAACGAAGAGATGTTGGACCAGGCAGTCGAGATCATTCGCAAGCGCGTCGACGCCCTTGGGGTCGCCGAACCCGAGGTATCTAGGACCGCAGAGGGCGTGATGGTCTCCCTCCCCGGGGTCGCAGACCAGCAGCGGGCCCTCCAGCTGGTCGGCACCACCGCTGAGCTGCGTTTCCGGCCCGTCTGTGACGTGCTTCCCCTCATGCCAGCTGACCTGGACCGGGAGGGCGTAGCACGTCCCGCACCGGCCTCTTGTGCCCCGCTGCTTGCCGGCGACATCATCGCCCCAACCGGCCCCCTAGGGGCCACCCTTCCTGAAGACGACCTGGCCGACCAGTTCGTCGTACTCGGTGGGCGTGATAGCAACGAGCGCTACCTGCTGGCCCCGAGCGTCCTGACCGGCGACGCCCTTGAGGACGCCAACGCCGACATGATCGAATTCGAATGGCAAGTAGCGGTAGCCCTGAAGGCCGGAGAAGCCGGTATCGACGCCTTCAACGAGATGGCGGCACTCTGCTTCGTAGGAGCCCCCTCGTGCCCGATCCTGCCTGGCTTCACCAACGGTCGCCTTGCCCTAGTGCTCGACGGCGAGGTATTGACAGCACCACAGATACGGGCACCCGAGTTCGAAAGGGACCGCATCCTCATCTCAGGAGCATTCGACAAAGAAGAGGCTGACGTTGTGGCTCTGGGCCTCCGTTACGGCGCCCTCCCTGTCGAACTGGAAGCAGAGAACACCCAGGTGGTCTCTGCCACCATCGGCGAGGACTCCCTCCACGCCGGCATCGTGGCCGGAATCATCGGCCTGGTGATCGTGGGCTTGTTCATCGTGGGCTACTACCGGCTGCTGGGCTTCGTAGCGCTTGCCAGCCTGGCCATCTCGGGAAGCCTGCTCTGGGCGATCATCGCCCACCTCGGAACCCAGTCCGGGCTGGCTCTGACCCTGGCCGGAGTCACCGGGATAATCGTGGCAATCGGCGTATCGGTCGACTCGAACGTGGTCTACTTCGAACACCTCAAAGAGGACATTCGCGACGGCCGCACAGCCCGGTCCTCTGTAGACAAGGCGTTTTCCGTGGCGTTTTCTACGATCGTCAAGGCAGACATGGCCTCACTCATCGGAGCAGGCCTGCTGTGGTGGCTGACAGTCGGCGCCGTAAGGGGCTTCGCTCTGTACCTCGGCTTGGCGACACTCCTGGATCTGGTTGCCACCTACTTCTTCATGGGCCCCATGGTGCGCCTAATGGCCCGGTCCCGCTGGTTCGCCGAGCACCCGCAGCGCTTTGGCCTACCTGCTAGCGGAGCTGTCAGCGCAGTGGGGAGAACCATCTGATGGGCCTCCTCAGAGACGTCTTCAACGGCGAGACAGCGCTCGACTACCCGCGCTGGTGGCGCAGGGCGGTGACGGTGTCACTGGTGGCAGTTGTCCTCAGCATCGGCTCATTCGGTGTTCGAGGCCTGAACCTAGGAATCGACTTTGAGGGTGGAACCACCTTTGAGGTCCTGGCACCAGAGACCTCGGTTGCCGAAGCGCGCGAGGTGATGGCTGCCCTCGGCTCGGAGGACTCCCGCATTCAGACAGTTGACGGCGACGTCGTACGCATCCGTTCCGAGGTATCTGACCCGATGCATGCCGCTGAGATCCGCAGCGTGCTCGAAGCCCAACTGGGAACGGTCGAGACATTCGAACAAGTAGGACCCACATGGGGAGCGGAGGTGACATCCAAGGCCGCCAATGCCCTGCTCGTGTTCTTTGCAGTGGTGGCCCTTTACATAACCATGCGCCTCGAGTGGAAGATGGCCCTCGGGGCCCTCGTTGCAGTAGCCCACGACATCCTGGTCAGTGTCGGCCTGTACTCCATCTTGCAACTGGAGATCACCCCGTCGACCGTCATCGCGTTCCTCACGATCATGGGCTACTCGCTCTACGACACGATCGTGGTCTACGACAAGGTCCGCGAGGCGACAGGACGCCTTGGTGCCACCGAGCGCTACACCTACACCGAGCTAATGAACCTGGCTCTCAACCGGGTGACCATGCGGTCGTTGAACACCAGCATCACCTCGGCCATTCCCGTCGTGTCCTTGCTGCTTATCGGGTCAGTGATCATGGGAGCCAAAACCCTCCAGGAGTTCGGCGTAGCCCTGCTTATCGGCATCATCGTCGGCTCCTACTCCTCGCTGTTCCTGGCCTCCACACTCGTCACGGTGCTCAAAGAGCGCGAAGAACGCTGGCGCCAGGTGGCTGACAAGGTGGCGCAACGCTCAGGCAGCAGCAACGAGGGCCATACCCGCCTCATCGGTCGCGAAGAAGCTGCCCTGCCAGACACCCGTTCCACTGAGCGTCCCGGTGCCTCCAAGGGACCTGCTCGCCGCAGACCCGTGGCAACTACCCACCTAGCCGGAGGGGTGCCACCCCGGCCCCGCAAGAAGCGTCGCTGATTCCGCCCGGTACCGTGGTGTGATGACCGACTTGGTCCACTACGGAGTCCTGAACTGGAAGCGCGCCAGGACAACTGCCAGTGTGGTCCCCTCGGCCCGGAACTGGGACTGAGATGGTTACCGTCACCAGGGTCCTGCCGTGGCGCCGCCGGCCCGATCCGTCTGTCGAGGAGACCTCGGACCTCCTCACCACCTTCCACGACCACCATCCAAAGGCTGAGACATCGCTCATCGAGCGTGCCTACGAGGTAGCCCTGGCAGCCCACGTGGGGCAGATCCGCAAGTCAGGTGAGCCCTACATTCACCACCCGATGGCGGTAGCCACGATCGTCGCAAGACAGGGCCTCGATGACGTAACCATCGCAGCCGCACTACTCCATGACGCCGTCGAGGACACCGACGTGGACCTATCTGATCTGGAGCGCGACTTCGGAGAAGACGTGTCGCTCATCGTTGACGGCGTCACCAAGCTCGACCGTCTGCATTTCGACTCACGCGAAGAGCAACAGGCAGCCAGCATGCGAAAGATGCTGGTAGCACTCGCAAAGGACCTGCGAGTACTCATCATCAAGCTGGCCGACCGGCTCCACAACATGCGCACCCTGGCCGCCCTACCCGAGGAGAAACAGGAGCGGATCGCCCGTGAGACGCTCGACATCTACGCTCCCCTTGCAAACCGCCTCGGCATGCAGGAGATCAAAGACCAACTCGAGGACCTGTCACTCGCCACGCTCCACCCGAAGCGCTACAGCCAGATCGACCAAATGGTCCAGGACCGCTCACCTGAACGTGACAACTACGTGACCCAGCTCATCGGTGACATCGAAAATCGCATGGCCGACCTGAAGCTCAAGGCAGGAGTCCACGGCCGCCCCAAGCACCTGTGGAGCATCTACGAGAAGATGATCGTGAAGGGTCGATCCTTTGACGACATCTACGACCTCATCGGTATACGCGTGATCGTCGAGAACGTGCGCGACTGCTACGCCGTGTTGGGTTCCATCCACGCCACTTGGAAACCGGTTCAAGGCCGGTTCAAGGACTACGTGGCCATGCCCAAGTTCAACCTCTACCAGTCACTGCACACCACGGTTGTCGGGCCACTCGGAAAACAGGTCGAGTTCCAGATTCGGACAAAAGAAATGCACCAACGCGCCGAGTACGGGGTGGCGGCGCACTTCGACTACAAGGCCAGTTCACCGTCTGACGAGATGGCGTGGTTGGGACGGATAGTCGAATGGCAAGAGGAGACCTCTGATCCCGGGACCTTCATGGCAAACCTGAAGACGGACCTCGAACAAGACGAGGTGTACGTCTTCACGCCACAGGGCGCGGTGGTCACCTTGCCAATCGGTGCTACCCCGGTTGACTTTGCCTACATGGTCCACACTGAAGTCGGCCACAAGTGTGTTGGAGCCAGGGTCGAGGGCCGGTTGGTGCCACTCGAAACCCGCCTCAACTCAGGTGAGACGGTAGAGATCGTCACCTCAAAGCAGGAGGGAGCGGGCCCCAGTCGCGACTGGCTCAAGTTCGTAGCCACCCACAAGGCCTCAAACAAAATCAAGCAGTGGTACTCGCGAGAGCGCCGCCACGACGCCATCGACAGCGGCTATGACGATCTGGTACGTGAGTTGCGGAGGGCTGGTCTGCCGGTAAGGGAGTTCCTGGCCGGCAGACCCCTGGCCGACGTGGCGACCACCATGAACTACTCCGACCCCGACGCCCTTTATGCAGCGATTGGTGAGCACCACATCTCGGCCAAGGCCGTGGTTGACAAGGTGCAGAGGGCCATCAGCGACGAACAAGATGACGAGCAGTTGCCAGCCACCGTATTGCGGCCCACTGCCGTCCCGCGCCGTACCGGCTCGGTAGGGGTCCACGTGGAGGGCCTTGACGACATGATGGTGAGACTCTCACGTTGTTGCACCCCGGTGCCACCGGACGAGATCATCGGCTTTGTCACAAGGGGTCGGGGCGTGTCAGTCCATCGCAGTGACTGTGCCAACGCCACCTCGCTCTCTGAAGGGCAACCAGACAGGCTCATCGAAGTCGAATGGGATGGTTCCGTAACCGGAAGTTTCCTCGCCACCATCGAGGTCAAGGCCCTTGACCGACCGCGGTTACTGCGCGACATCGTGAACGTGTTAGCAGACCATCAAATCAACGTTGTCGGCACCGACACGGTCACCAGCGGAGTGGACCGCACAGCCAAGATGAAGTTCGACTTCGAAATGGGCCACCCGGCGCACCTGGAGCCATTACTGCACATCATTGCCGAGATCGACTCCGTCTACGACGTCTACCGGGTGGTGCCCGGCCAGGGTTCCTAAGAGTCCGTTTGGTTATCGCCCGTTGGTGACCTCGGGGGCCGGTAGCCTTTCCCCCCGTGGCAGACCCCATCTACAGGGCGCCGAAGGGCACACACGACGTCCTCTGGCCTGAATCGGCGCGTCGTCGCGCCCTCGTCGGCGTTTTCGCCGACGTAGTCGAAGCCGCCGGCTACACCGAATTGGTTCCGCCGATGTTCGAACACGTCGAGGTGTTCCGGCGACTTGGCGACACCACCGACGTCGTTCGCAAAGAGATGTACGAGTTCGAAGACCGCGGTGGTCGCCAAATCGCCCTACGGCCTGAGCAGACGGCTTCGATCGTGCGATCCTTCGGTGAGCACCGTCCAGCCCTGCCGTGGAAGGCCTGGTATGCCGGCCCCAACTTCCGCTACGAGCGTGCCCAGAAGGGTCGTTTCCGCCAATTCGACCAGGTCGGCATTGAGGCACTTGGCCCAGAGGACGCCCACTTGGATGTCGAAGTGATCGCCACGGCGTGGCGCTTCTACGAGTGCTTGGGCCTGCAGAAAGTGACACTACTGGTCAACTCCCTGGGCGGTTCCGAGGACAGGGCCCGTTATGTCTCAGCACTCCACGACCACTTCTCCGCCAACCTGGACTCACTCAGTGAAGATTCAAGGACCACGGCCTCAACCAACCCACTACGGGTGCTCGACTCCAACCGGCCAGAGGACGCCGACCTGATCGACTCAGCCCCCAGCATGCTCGACCACCTCTCAGACGAGGCCGCCGGGCACTTCGAGCAGGTGAAGGTGGCACTAACCAGCCTGGAGATCCCCTTCACCATCCAGCCGCGTCTTGTCAGGGGTCTCGACTACTATGTGCGAACCACCTTCGAGTTCACCTCCGAGGTGTTCGAAGCAGCCCAGAACGCCATCGGAGGGGGAGGTCGCTACGACGGCTTGGCTGAGGCAATGGGGGCCCCGCCCACTCCCGGCGTGGGCTTTGCTCTCGGCGTGGACCGAACCCTCATGGCGTGCGACGCAGAGGGTGTCTTTGAGGCTCCCGATACTCCCGTGGACGTGTTCGTGGTCGACACCACCGGTGGTGAAGCAGCCCTACTCGTCACCGACGAGTTACGACGCTCCGGCCTCCGCGCAGACCGCTCCTGGGGGGAACGCTCCATGAAAGCCCAGATGCGCGCTGCTGACCGCAGCGGTGCTGCCATGGCCGTCATCATTGGTGACTCCGAACGGGAATCGGGCACGCTGACGCTCCGCGACCTGCGCGGAGACACCGGCCAGGAATCAGTTGCACTCTCCTCCATCACAGAAACCCTGCTAGCGAGGCTCAAGTGAAAAGCAGTACTGACAGCAACGGCGGGCAACGCCCCGACTACACGACGTCAATGCGGACCGACCGTTGCGGCGACCTTCGTAGCGGCGACATTGGAAGGCAGGTCACCCTGTGTGGCTGGGTGGCGCGTCGCCGCGAACACGGCGAACACCTAGCCTTTGTGGACCTTCGCGACCGCAGCGGCATAGTCCAAGTGGTCGTAGACGGTGCCGCAGACCTGCGCTCCGAGTACGTACTCCAGGTGTCGGGCCAGGTCAGGGAACGACCAGCTGACACCGCCAATGATGCTCTTCCAACGGGAGCCATTGAGGTCGATGCCAGCCAGGTGACGATTCTTTCAGCCTCAGAGCCACCACCGTTTCCGCTCGACGAACGCACCGAAGTCGACGAGGTCCTCAGGTTGCGTCACCGCTACGTCGACCTGCGTCGTCCACGCCTACAGAAGAACCTGGAGGTCAGGGCCACGGTCAACAGCGCTGTGAGGACTGCTATGGAAGAGCAGGGCTTCATCGAAGTTGAAACCCCCATGCTGGTAGCGAGTACACCCGAGGGCGCACGCGACTTCGTTGTCCCGTCGCGAAAGGAGCCTGGGTCGTTCTACGCCCTGCCTCAGAGCCCCCAGATCTTCAAGCAGCTCTGCATGATCGGTGGGGTCGACCGCTACTACCAGATCGCCCGTTGCCTGCGCGATGAGGACCTTAGGGCGGATCGCCAGTTCGAGTTCATGCAACTCGATGCCGAGGCTAGCTTCGTGAACCAAGACGACGTGATGGGCTTCATCACCCACACGGTTGCATCGGCTACCGAGGCGGTAACCGGTGTTAGGCCAGCTGACTTTCCCCGCATGTCATGGCACGAGGCCAGGGAGCGCTACGGCTCTGACAAGCCTGACATCCGGTTTGGTATGGAGCTCGTCGAACTGACCCCCGTGTTCGCCGCCACCGAATTTCGCGCTTTCCAGGCACCCTGTGTAAAGGGCATCCGGGTTCCCGGAGGAGCTGAGTTGTCGCGCAACCGTCTCGACGACCTGACCGACACCTGCAAGGGATGGGGAGCCAAGGGTCTTGTCTGGATGAAGGTGGAGGCCGACAGCCTCAACTCGCCTGTGGCCAAATTCTGCTCCGACGATGAACAAGCGGCGCTGCGTACCGCGTTCGAAGCCGAAGAAGGAGACTTGCTGTTGTTAGTGGCCGACGAACACCACACCACGTGCCACATCCTGGGCCTACTACGCCTTGAACTGGGCCGCCCGCCGGTCACCGAGGGTGGCCTCCACTTCGTCTGGGTCGTTGACTTCCCCCTGTTTGAAGGACTCGATCAGGCTGGCAACCCAATACCTGCCCACCACCCATTCACCATGCCTCACGAAGACGACCTCGAGGCCCTCGAGGCCGGCGACCTCCTGACGGTCCGCTCGCAGGCCTACGACCTGGTCCTGAACGGCTGGGAACTGGGTTCAGGAAGCGTGAGGATCCACCGGCGCGAAATCCAAGAAAATATCTTCTCTATCCTAGGAATCGGCGCCGAAGAGGCCCAGGAACGGTTCGGCTTCCTATTGGACGCCTTCAGGTATGGCCCACCACCGCACGCCGGCTTCGCCTTCGGCATGGACCGACTGGTGGCGATCCTGGCAGGCGAGGAGAACATCCGCGAAGTCATCGCCTACCCGAAGACCCAGTCGGGTGCAGACCCACTGACCAGCGCGCCCACACCGATCGACGACCGTCACCTTGAGGAACTGGGCTTACGGGTCCTGCCTAGGAGCGAGTAGTCCAGATAATCGGTCAGGCAGCCCACGCGGACAGTCGACGAGGCCCTAGGTTCGGTACTGATGGCCTCCGACCTTTTCTCAGATGCAGCCCAGGAGCGCCTCAACCGGCGCGCACCCCTGGCAGACAGGCTGAGACCCACCAACCTCGACGATGTCGTCGGACAGGCCCACCTTGTCGGCCCAGGGCGGCCACTCCGCCGGCTGATAGAGGCCGACAGACTCTCCTCGGTGGTCCTTTGGGGACCACCCGGCACAGGTAAGACCAGCTTGGCTCGGCTGGTGGCTCGCCTGACATCAAAGGAGTTCAATGAACTCTCAGCGGTCAGTGCCAGCGTCAAGGACGTTCGCGAGTTGATCGCACAGGCCGGAGCGGCGTTGGGAGAGCGCGACGTCGGCACCATCTTGTTCCTAGACGAGGTGCACCGCTTCAACAAGGCCCAACAAGACGCCCTGCTGCCTTCAGTGGAGTCAGGCCTACTGGTGCTGATCGGGGCCACCACAGAGAACCCCTACTTTGAGGTGAACGCACCCCTTCTCTCGCGCTCCACCCTGTTTCGTCTCGAACCCCTCGACGAAGAAGCTCTTGTCAGCCTGTTGAAGCGCGGCCTCGAAGCTGAGGGCATGGCAGCCGACACTGCAGCTATCGAACTACTCGCAGACAGGGCAACTGGCGACGGTAGGCACGCTCTCACCAGTCTCGAGGTTGCCGCTGCTCTGGCCACTGGCCGCGGATCAGAACAAATCAACGTCAGTGACGCTGAGGCAGCACTAGGCACCAAGGCCATCCTCTACGGCCGAGACGAGCACTACGACGTGATCAGCGCGTTCATCAAGAGCATCCGCGGATCTGATGCGGACGCCGGCCTCTACTGGCTGGCCCGCATGCTCGACGCCGGCGAGGATGCCCGCTTCATTGCTCGCCGCCTCGTGATCCTGGCCAGCGAGGACATCGGCATGGCCGATCCCATGTCTCTCCTCATAGCTGACGCTGCGGCCCGAGCCGTGGAGTTCGTGGGTCTACCAGAGGCCCGCCTGAACCTGGCCCACGCCGTTGTGCACCTGGCAACCGCATCCAAGTCCAACCGGGTCACCGTCGGTCTAGAGGGGGCTGGGGCAGATGCGAGGGCAGCCGGAACCGGCCTCGTACCCATGCACCTGCGTGACGCCCACTACAAGGGGGCGGCTGACTTGGGACACGGTGACGGTTACGAATACCCCCATGACGATCCGGCCGGGTGGGTGGCCCAGCAATACAGGCCCACCGAGGTGGAGGGAAACACTTACTACGATCCCTCCGTGCACGGGTTCGAAGCGGAGGTGGCCGAACGCATGGCGAAGCACAACGACGGCCTGCATGACGATCCACTCGATGGGGGAGGAAAACAGTGAGACGCCGAATCTTTTGGTTGGTAATGGGGTGGCTGGTGGGCAATGCAACCTCTGTGTGGTTCCAGCGCCGGCTGCGACGAACTGTCGAGCGCTACACGCCCGAACACCTTCGAAAGGAGTTGGCCGACCGGTCATCTGCTGTTGTCGACCAGGGCGCCGACCTGGTTCGCAGGGTCAGACAGATCCGAGATGACATGGCATCTGGCAGTTCAGAAGGCTCCGATGGCCACGAGGACGGCTTTCGACGCAGCGGCCACCGGTCACGCCGCTCCCACCGGCCGACTGGACCCCTTCGCTGAACGACGCAACCTGCTCATAGCGGCCGAGGCCACCCCGGTAGAGTGGCCCGACAATGCCAGAGCACTCAGCCAACGGCGTAAGACGCGCATTCGTCGACTTTTTTGTCGACAGGGGCCACCACCATGAGCCCTCCGGCAGCCTGATCCCACACGATCCCACCTTGCTGTTCACGGTGGCCGGGATGGTGCCTTTCAAGCCCTACTTCGTGGGTGAACAACCCGCCCCGTGGGGGCGCGCCGTCACCGTCCAGAAGTGTGTGCGGGCAGGTGGAAAGCACAACGACCTCGACGAGGTGGGCAGAACCAGCCGCCACCTCACCTTCTTCGAGATGATGGGCAACTTCAGCTTCGGCGACTACTTCAAGTCGGATGCCTGCGCCTACGCCTGGGAGTTCGTGACCGAAATCCTAGGCCTTGACTCCGAAAGGCTCTGGGTAACGGTCCACCTCAGCGATGACGAAGCCGAAGCCATCTGGAGCGATGAGGTCGGCGTGCCCGCCGAACGCATCCAGCGCCTCGACGAGGACAACTACTGGCGCATGGCTGACACAGGGCCCTGTGGCCCGTGCTCTGAAATCTTCTGGGACAAGGGCCCCGATTTCGGTGACGGCGGCGGTCCTGCCCACGGTGACGAGGAACGGTTCATCGAGATCTGGAACCTGGTATTCATGCAGTTCGAACAGCATGAGGACGGCTCCATGACTCCACTACCGGCGCCCTCCATCGACACGGGCCTCGGCCTTGAACGCATCCTCTCCGTGTTGGAGGGGGTCGATTCGGTTTGGGAGACCGACGAATTCGTGCGAATACTGGCCACCATTAGCGACATCACTGGCGTGGAGCACGGGTCAAGTGACCGGACCGACGTCTCACAGCGCATCCTGGCCGATCACGCCCGATCTTCAACCTTTCTCATCAGCGACGGCGTGTTCCCCAGTAACGAGGACCGTGGCTACGTGTTGCGGCGAATCATCCGAAGAGCCGTACGACACGCCTGGATTCTCGGTGTCGAAGACCCCATCATGCCAATGCTGGTCGACGCGGTTGTGTCCATCATGGGCGACGACTACCCCGACCTGGTCCGCAACCACGCCTTCGTGCGTGAAGTCCTCGAGCGTGAAGAAGGACGTTTCAGGGAGACCTTGCGAACGGGTCTGACGATCTTGGACGACGCAATCGACGGCCTCAAAGATGGGGACACACTCGATGGTGACGTAGCCTTCAAGCTGCACGACACTTACGGCTTCCCGCTGGAGTTGACTCAGGAGATCACATCCGAAAAGGGTGTAACAGTCGACAACGAAGCATTCGGGGTGGCGATGGCCCACCAACAGGAGATGGCACGGTCCGCGCGAAAGGACGAAATCGACACCGCCATCGGCGACCTGCGCTCCGTACTCGAGGCGAACGGCCCCACCGAGTTCGTGGGCCGCGACCAAGACGAGGCCGAGGCTGTGGTTCTCTTCTCCGACGGAGAAGTGCTGGTCTTGGACCGCACCCCGTTCTATGCCGAGTCCGGGGGTCAAGTGGGCGACACGGGGACCATCATCTGGGATGGTGGATCCGTCGAGGTCCTCGACACCTCCCTCGCCCTCGATGGCCTGCATTGCCACAAGGTCCCAGCTGGCACCCAGGGTCCAGCGGTGGGTCTGGCAGTGACAGCCGTCATCGACTCTGAGCGGCGCTCAGCCATTCGCAGCAACCACACTGGTACACACATCCTCCACTGGGCGTTGCGACAGGTACTGGGCGACCATGTCAAACAGCAGGGGTCATGGGTCGGACCCGACCATCTGCGTTTCGATTTCAGCCACTTCGAGGCTATGACCACCGAACAGTTGTCAGCCGTCGAGGACCTCGCCAATGCCGAGATCCTGGCCAACCACGAATGTCGCAACTTCCAGACCAGTCGTGAAGAGGCCGAAGCCCTTGGTGCCATCGCCTTCTTCGGCGACAAGTACGGAGACCAGGTGCGCGTGCTCGAGGCAGGTCCCAATTCGGTGGAGCTTTGTGGGGGAACCCACGTATCGGCCCTTGGCGACATCGGGCCCGTGAAAATCACCAGCGAGGGGTCCATCGGTTCCAATATCCGCCGCCTCGAGGCCATCACTGGAACAGCGCCCATCGAACTGCTCCGTGGGGCTGAGGCCTCCCTGGCCGAGGCCGCTGAGCTAGTTGGAGTGCCAGTCGATGACCTCGTCGAAGGCATCACCAAGCGCTTGGCCGAGGTGAAGGCACTGCGCTCGGAGTTGACTGCCACCAGACGGGAGTTGGCACTGGGTCGCGCCGACGAACTGGCAGGCTCGGCCGACAATGGCCTTGTCGTGACCATGGTCGAAGGCATTGATCGTGACGGCCTCCGCGAATTGGCCGCTGCGGTACGCGACCGTGAAGGTGTGCGAGCCGTCGTGTTGGGTACTTCTCCCGATGGAGGAGGAGCAGCTCTCGTAGCTGCCGTGGACCCCGACAGCGGCCTAGATGCCGGCGTTTTGGTCGCCGATGCCGCAAAGACGATTGACGGCGGTGGACGCCCGAGCCCGGACCTCACCGTAGTGGGAGGCAGGTCCCCTGAGAACCTTCCCGAGGCCCTCGAGCAGGCACGGGCAGCCGCTCTGGCCGACTAGGCCTGCGGCGCAATGGTGCGGGCAATAGGCCTCGACCTCGGAACGAAGCGGATCGGTGTGGCTGTAAGCGACAGTGATGGCCGTCTGGCAATGCCGATCGAGGTGCTGGTTCGTGCCAGCGACAGGAAAGCCGAACACCGTGCCGTCGCCGACCTAGTCAGCGAATGGGAAGCCGAGGTCGTCGTCGTCGGGGTGCCTTACTCACTGGACGGCTCGATTGGTCCCATGGCAAAGACCATGATTGCCGAAGCCGACGAGCTGGCCGCACGGCTCAGCGTGCCCGTGGTCACCCATGATGAGCGCCTCACCACGGTTACCGCCGACCGGCAACTTCGCGAACAAGAGATGCGGGGCGAGGATCGGCGCAAGGTGGTCGACAAGGTCGCTGCCTCCGTGATGCTCCAGGCGTGGCTGGATGGTCGACAAGGGGAGTATCCCACGTGAGTGAAGACACCCCCGACACCACTGAAGGGATCGGTGAGGACTGTCCGGACCTGCATTCCGACCCCGAGTTCTCAGAGACCCGATCCATCGACCAGGTGGTTGTACGGGAAGCCGACCAGCCTGGCCAAAGCTCCGACGATGCCGGTGACACAGAGCGACCCCTGCCAACCGATGAGCCCAGCCCGGACGTCCACTGGGTACGCCACCGGCCACTACTGGGGCCCATACCCAGGTGGGGAGCGGTAGCGGCAGTACTGATGCTTGGCGCAGCCATCGCCTACAACGGTTTTCATGGCTGGGTCGATGACCAACTGCGACCCACCGCGCCACCCGGTGAAGAGGTCGAGTTGACCATCCAAGAGGGGTGGTCAACTAACGATGTGGCAGTGGCACTCGGCGATTCCGGCGTGATCGACCATCCCGCGATGTTTCGCCAATGGATGCGCTGTCCATCAGTGGTGCGTTGGCTCATCGAGTGCCCGGCGGGCACCGAGTACTCCTTCCAGGCAGGCAACTACCTGTTACAAGAGCACCTTTCCTTTGAAGAAACCGTGGCCCTGCTCTACGAAGGTCCCCTGCCTGAGGAGGTTGTCCGCATCACGATCCCGGAAGGCCTGACGCTAAACCAGATGGTCAACCGGGTGGTCCGCAGGATGCCTACCTTCGACGAGGCCCAGATGCGCGCAGCTCTCGCCAGTGACCGCCTCATTTGGGAGCACTATCCGGGTGAGCTGCCGTTCTTGCTCGTCGAGGGTCTCCTGTTCCCCGATACGTACCAGCTCGACGACGCAACCATTACCGATGAGCTGGGCCTGCTCATCCGCATGCACAACCAGTTCTTAGCGGTTGTTAAGGAACTCAACTTGGAGAGACGTTCGGTCGAACTGGGCCTCACTCCATATGATGCCGTCATTTTGGCCTCCCTCATAGAGGAAGAAGCCCTGCTGGACGGCGACCGGGCCAAGATCAGCCGTGTGATTCACAACAGATTGAATCTGGGATGGACGTTAGGCATAGATGCCAGCACCCGCTACGCCGTGGCCAAGACTGCCGGGGAGCCCCTCACCGAAGAGGATCTGTCCGTCGAGTCCATGTGGAATACAAGGGTAGTGCCAGGCCTTCCGCCGACGCCCATCGCCGCTCCCGGTCGCGCTTCTCTCGAGGCTGCATTGGCCCCAGTGGACGGACCCTGGTTCTACTACGTGCGCACCGACCAGAACGACGTGGTGGGTGCACATACCTTTGTGGAGACCGCCGAAGAATTTGAGGCTGCACGACGGGTCTGCATCGAGAAGAATCTGGGCTGTGGCTGAGAACCGAGGGCCCATAACCCAGTTAGCTGCGGTAATCGGATCACCTGTCGCGCATTCGCTCTCACCAGCGATCATGAACGCGGCATTCGCTGCAGCCGACCTTGACTGGACTTTCATCGCACACGAAGTAGCTGAGGGTAACGCTGTCAAGGCATTGGACTGGGCTCGTCGGGACGGTCTCATTGGCCTCTCGGTGACCATGCCACACAAGGGAGCCGTAGCCGCAGCGGTGGATGAGCTGAGCGATGTTGCCGACCGCCTCGTCGCTGTGAACTGTGTGGTCATAGAAGGTGATCACCTAATCGGGCACAATACCGACGGTGGCGGGTTCATCGATGGCCTAGCCCACGATTCCGGTTTGGACCCTGCAGGCCGGAGGGCCGTCGTGGTCGGAGCAGGCGGCGCTGCAAGGGCCGTCGTACACGCCCTCGGGACGGCAGGGGCAGTGGACATCGCAGTGATCAACCGGACACCAGCGAGAGCAGAGGCGGCCGCCGCCCTCGCTGGTGAGGTCGGACGGGTAGCCACAGCTGAAGCAGTGGAGGGTGCCGACTTGGTGGTCAACGCAACACCGGTAGGCATGGGGCCAGATGACCAGGCGGTGCCGGTCGACCCAGACCTCATGAACCCAGGCCAGGTCGCCGTTGACCTCATCTACCATCCCCTCGCTACCCCCTGGGTGGCTACGCTTCGCGAACGCGGGATTGAAGCCCACGGAGGCCTCTCCATGCTCATCTTCCAAGCTGCCCGGGCCTTCACCCACTGGACCGGCAGGGAGGCACCGGTAGCGGCCATGGAACAGGCTGCGCGGGCCGAACTGGCTGCCCGCGCAGCTGACTGAACCCGCAGCCACAGCCGTGGTGCAGGTCATGCCGATCACCTGAAGTGGTATTCGACTTAGTCGGAGGGTCACCGTCACTAGCCTGTTGCAATGGCTAACAACCCCGACGGCCCCGGCCGGCCCCATCTTGCACTCGTGGGCCTAATGGGCGTTGGGAAGAGTGAGGTGGGCGCAGTTGTGGCTCAGCGTTTGAACCTCCGGCACCTAGACCTAGACGTCATGGTGACCGCCCGCGAAGGGCGCTCAGTGGGCGTGCTGTTCGAAGAACAAGGTGAATCCGGCTTTCGAGAGTGTGAGCAGGCTGCACTTGCAGATGTATTGTCCCTGCCACAACCGATCGTGTTATCCACCGGAGGCGGAGTGCTTGAGCGTGAGACCAACAAAGCCCTCCTTGCTGAACGGGCCACGGTCGTCTGGCTGAGGGCCCGCCTGGAGACACTCGCCGAACGCGTTGGTGGCGGTGTTGGGAGGCCACTGCTCCAGACAGGTGATCCGGCCGAGGTGCTAAGGGAACTGTCGGTCCGACGTGGACCTGACTACGAAGCTGTAGCCGACCACGTTGTCGATACCGACGGCCGATCCGTTGAAGAGGTGGCTGACTCCGTCATGGCGGTACTGCCCGATCCGGTGGCTACATGATCGACATCCACGTACCCCTAACCGGTGGTCGCTCCTACCCAGTGGTCGTAGGCCCCGGCGCCATCAAGCACCTACAGACCGTGCTACCTCCCGTATCGCGCGTCGCCGTCGTGACCCAAGATGGAATCGAGGTGGAGGTGGATCCGGGCGTAGAGCAGCGGGTCTTCACCATTCCCGACGGCGAACAGGCAAAGACACTCGCCACCATCGAGAAACTATGCAGTGGGTTTGCCACGTGGGGCCTCACGAGAGGTGATGCTGTTCTGGGAGTAGGTGGGGGTGTCGTCACCGACGTTGCCGGCTTCGTAGCTGCCAGCTACCACCGGGGTGTTCCCGTGGTCCACGTGGCCACAACCCTGTTGGCCCAGATCGATGCAGCGATAGGCGGTAAGACTGGAGTGAACCTGCCCGAGGGCAAGAACCTGGTCGGGGCGTTCTGGCAGCCTGCTGCCGTTCTCTGTGATACCGACACCCTTACGACCCTCCCAGAGCGCGAGATGCGTTGTGGCAGGGGAGAGATGGCCAAGTACCACTTCCTCGGCGGCGAAGACATCAAGGACCTCGAGATCGACGAGCAGGTGTCCAGGTGCGTAGAGATCAAGGCTGAAGTGGTGGCTGCTGACGAACGCGAAGCCGGCCGCCGAGTGGTACTCAACTACGGGCATACCCTCGCCCACGCAATCGAGACCATCGGGTGCTACGACATGCACCACGGTGAGGCCGTTGCCGTGGGTCTAGTGTTCGCTGCCGAGTTGGCCGGGGCGATGGGCCGAATCGATGCTGAAAGGGTGGCCGAACACCGTTGCCTCATCGACCACTACGACTTACCGCGGGTGCTTCCCACCGGAGTGGGCGACAACGAGTTGCTTGCGGCGATGGGTCGAGACAAGAAGGTGCTGGACGGCTTGACCTTCGTGCTGGATGGCCCCGACGGGGTAGAACCGGTTCACGGTGTCGATCCAAGCCTTGTGAGAGACACCCTGGACAGGGTGAGATGAGCCAGAAGAACGAGAGGAACCGCCAACCATGAGCACACGGACCGTGATGGTGTTGTCGGGCCCCAATCTGAACCTGTTGGGTGAACGAGAACCCGAGGTATATGGAGCCAACACCCTTGATGACCACCTAGCTGTAGCCCGCGAAGCTGCGACAATCCACGGACTTGAGATCGACCACCTCCAGTCCAACCATGAAGGTGAACTGGTCGACGCCATTCAAGCGGCCCGTACGGACTGTGCTGCGATAGTCATCAACCCTGGCGCCTTTACCCATTATGCCTGGGCCATCCACGATGCTCTGGCTGCTTTTGATGGGCCGATCATCGAAGTGCATCTGTCCAACCCGGCAGCCCGTGAGCCATGGCGCCACACCTCAGTCGTTGCACCTGTTGCCGCAGGCACCATCGCCGGCTTCGGCAGTGACGGCTACCGCCTGGCAATTGACGCCGTGGCGGCCCTTCTCGCCTCGGCCTGAGCACCTGGTGGCCACCTCAGTGCTTCCACCAATGGAGGTGGGGTTGCGTCTGAGCAGGCTGCGGGCCGAGTTGGATCAAGCCGACTGCGAGGCTCTGCTTGTCACCTCGAGTACCAACATCAGGTACCTGAGTGGGTTCACGGGTTCAGCCGGAGTGCTCTGGGTCGATGCCGACAGAGCAGTGCTAGTCACCGATGGCCGCTACGGCGACCAGGCACCTAAAGAGGTAGTCGAGGCTGGCACAGAGATCGAGGTGGAGATCACTGTCGCTGGAAGCCAGAAGTTGTTGAATGCCCTCGCCAGCGACATCAAAACCCTGGGCCTTGAAGCCGGATCTGTCACCTGGGCGGACCAGCGCAAGTTCGCCAGGTGCTTTGAGGGAATCTCCCTTGTTGCCACCGATGGTCTCGTCGAAGCCCTGCGTGAGGTCAAGGACAAAGGAGAACTGGCCCGCATTGCTGCCGCTGCGGCAATTGCAGATGAGGCACTCGCAGTGGTATGGCCCATGCTTGACACGCAGCCCACCGAATTCCAGGTCGCCGCAGCTCTCGACGACACGATGCGGAGCATGGGTGCATCCGACAGGGCCTTTGCGACCATCGTTGCAGGAGGTCCCAACAGCGCACACCCCCACGCCCGACCCGGTGACAGGGCCATAACCCAGGGTGACCTCGTGGTGTGTGACATGGGCGCCATAGTCGACGGATACCACTCGGACATGACCCGCTCAACTCGCATCGGTGGAACAGGCGACGGCCAGGAGGCGGACATGCTAGCCACCGTTCTCGCTGCACAACAGGCGGGGATTGCGGCTATCTCTGATGGCGTGCCAGCAGACGTGATTGATTCCGTCTGTCGCTCCATCCTCAAAGAGGCAGGCATGGGAGAAGCTTTCACCCATGGAACCGGGCACGGCGTGGGCCTAGACATCCATGAAACACCGGTCCTGTCGGGAACGTCGACTGCTACCCTTCGCAGCGGTCAGGTGGTCACCGTTGAACCAGGTGCCTACATAGTCGGAATTGGCGGCGTCCGCTGGGAGGACACGGTGGTCGTCGAAAGCGGAGGCTGTCGACGCCTCACCAGGTCACCCAGCACCACCTGATATCAAGCATGACCCACGACACCGCGACAACGAGACCAGAACATGCCGATCATCACCACCAACGACCTCAAGAACGGGATGACCCTCGAGCTAGAAGGCACTCTCTTCTCGGTCGTTGAGTTCCAACATGTCAAGCCAGGCAAGGGCCACGCCTTCGTCCGCACCACCCTCAAGAACACCCGTACCGGAGCTGTCATCGACCGGACCTTTCGCGCCGGTGAGAAGGTCGAGCGGGCGATCATCGACAAGAGGGCCATGCAGTTTCTCTACCGTGACGGCACGGACTATGTATTTATGGACTCAGAGACTTACAACCAGCTCGCGGTTAGCCCTGAGACGCTCGGTGACGCATCTGACTACCTCGTGGAGCAAAACACGGCCCTGCTCATGATGTACGGCGAGGACGTGATCGGCGTCGACCTCCCCGCATCCGTGGAGTTGGTCATCGCTGAAACCGAACCCGGGGTTCAGGGTGACCGAGTATCGGGAGCACGAAAGCCAGCAACCCTCGAGACCGGTCTCGTCGTCTCCGTGCCACTGTTCATCGAAAAGGGTGAACAGGTGAAAGTTGACACCCGCACCGGTGAGTACCTCAGCAGGGTTTGAGACAGCCAAGCCGAGATCCCACGACCAGCCATGCCGCACAACCCCGGAGATGCAATCGGCTCACGCCGCGAGGCCCGAGAGACCGCCCTTGGGCTGCTCTACGCAGCCCACACGAGGGATGCGGACCCACTAGAGGTAATGGAAGAACAGCCGATCCCACCTGAGCCCTACACCATCCAGCTGGTAGAGGGCGTCGCCAACCACATCCAGGAACTAGACGACCTGATCGGCAGTTACTCCGAAGGCTGGAGTACCGGGCGCATGCCTGCCATAGATCTGACGCTGATTCGCATGGCGATCTACGAACTGGCCCACCAGCCCGACGTACCTACCCCAGCGGTACTCTCCGAGGTCGTCGAACTAGTAGGCGAGTACTCCACCGAGAAGTCGGGAAGGTTCGTAAACGGAGTGGTAGCGCGGATCGCTGAAGAACTTCGGCCTGGGGCCTGACACTGACACTTTGGTAGAGAAGCCTTTCGAGCCACCACACAGGTTTCCAACGGCTGGGCAAGGCATGTCACCAGAGACCTGTCTGGGGGTCAGGGAAGCCGGGTGGAGTGCGCGCGAGGAGGCAGTTGCGGGTAAGGTCTGTTCTCGACCGTGAAGCGGGTCCCGTGAGGCCTGGACGGATCGAGGAGTAGGTCAAATGGCCGAGAGAGAACGAAGTCAGACGCCCCCATTCGGGGGCGTTTTCGTCGCCCATGCCCGGATCATGAGCGCCGATGACATGGGTCGTGCGATCCTGCGCATGGCCCACGAGGTAATAGAGCGCAATCACGGCTTAGAGGGCGTGGTCGTGGTCGGCTTGCAGACGGGTGGAGTGCCAGTCGCCGAGCGGCTTGTAGATGCCATCGAAGGCATCGAGGGCATCAGGCCACCCCTCGGCTGCCTCGACGTGGCGTTGTACCGAGACGACATCGGCATACGACCAGTCGTCCCCGAGGCGGCCACCGACCTGCCAGCTGACATCGACAACAGCCTGGTGGTGCTTGTCGACGACGTATTGTTCACGGGCCGCACGATCCGAGCAGCCATGGATGCCGTCTGCGACTACGGCCGGCCCCGTTCGATCCAGTTGGCTGTGATGGTCGACCGTGGGCACCGAGAACTACCGATCAGGCCTGACTACGTTGGCAAAAACCTTCCCACTAGGCGCGACGAGGTCGTGGACGTGCATCCGCTCGGCGTCGACCTGGGGTCGGTGGAGAAGTGAGTGCCACTGTGGCATCCCCAAAGCACCTGCTCGGCATGGACGGAATGTCCCGGGACGGCCTCGAGGAGATCTTGGACCTGACAGACACATTCGCCGAGGTCGGCAGGCGCTCCATTCCGAAGGTGCCTGCTCTACGTGGCAAAACCGTGGCGTCGTTGTTCTTTGAGGACTCCACGCGCACCCGGATGTCGTTTGAGACCGCTGCCAAGAGGCTTTCAGCTGACACCATGACCTTCACCGCAGGCTCGTCATCACTGAGTAAGGGAGAGAGCCTGCGTGACACCGTCGAGGTGATCGGCTCCTACGGAGCTGATGCCATCGTTGTCCGCCACGGGATGGCCGGTACCCCTCACAGGGTTGCCGACTGGACCGATGCGTGCGTAATCAATGCTGGCGACGGCTGTCACGAGCACCCCACTCAGGCCCTGCTCGACTGCTACACGCTGCGGGAGAAGCGAGGCAACTTGGATGGGATGAGGATCGCTATCGTCGGCGACGTCCGCAACTCCCGCGTCGCGCGCTCCAATGTGCTGGCCTTTTCAATGCTGGGTGCCGAAGTGGTGCTAGTGGCTCCGCCCACGCTGCTACCTCCGTCAGTAGACGGCTGGCCAGTATCAATCTCCCATGATCTGGACCAGGTGCTTACCGGCCTGGATGCTTGTTACCTATTGCGGATGCAGAGGGAGCGGATAAACGAGGGCCTTGTGCCATCACTGCGTGAGTATGCGTCCGACTACGGGATGGATGCCCGGCGGGCCAAGCTGCTGCCGGCTGATGCCGTGATACTGCATCCGGGCCCCACCAATCCTGGTGTCGAGTTGACGGTCGAAGTGGCAACCGATCCACGCTCGGTGATTCTGGACCAGGTGTCAAACGGCGTGTCGGTGCGCATGGCGGTGTTGTTCATGTTGCTCGGGTCCGTACTGGACGTGGCACCCAGTCGGTCTTCAGACGACTCGGAGGCGGACGGGTGAGCCTCGTGCTGCGTGGTGGAAAGGTTGTCGACTCGCAAGGAGAGCGGATCCTCGATGTGGAGATTGGTGACGATGGACGGATCGTCTCGGTTGGTAACGACCTGAGTGGCGACACCAACCTGGACGCCTCGGGCTGTGTTGTCGCTCCTGGCTTGGTGGACCTGCATGCCCACCTCAGAGAGCCCGGCCAAGAGGATGCTGAGACCATTGAGAGCGGATCTAGGGGAGGGGCCCTGGGTGGCTACACAGCCCTGGTCGCCATGCCGAACACCGAGCCCGCAACGGATTGTGCAGCAGTTGTGGAACAGGTCAGGCACCTCGGTGCTGCGGCGCTCTGTGAGATCGTGCCCACCGCTGCGATGACCGTGGGCCGACTCGGTGTCGACATGGCTCCGATGGGAGAACTGGTCGACATGGGGGTTGGCATCTTCACCGACGACGGCACGGGCGTCCAGGATCCGAGGCTGATGCGTCGCATCATGGAGTATTCGACCGGACTGACGGCCCGCCTGGGTCGGCCCGTGTTATTGGCCCAGCACTGTGAGGTTTCGGCACTGTCTGACGGTGGGTACATGCATGAGGGTGACTGGTCTTCGCGTCTTGGTATCCCGGGCCAGCCAGCCGAAGCTGAGGAACTCATGGTCATGAGAGATATCGCCCTAGTGCGTCTCACCGGCGCCCGTATGCACTTCCAGCACCTGTCCACGGCAAGCTCGGTGGCGATGGTCAGGGGAGCCAAGGCCGCCGGCCTACCCGTGACCGCCGAAGCCACGACCCACCACTTCAGCCTCACCGATGCGGCATGTGCTTCATACGACCCGGTCTTTAAGGTGCATCCCCCGCTGCGCACCGACAACGACGTGGCAGCGGTTCGAAAGGGCCTAGCCGATGGCACCATTGACGCCATCGCAACCGACCACGCCCCACACGCAGACCATTCAAAGGAGCAGCCGTTCGACGAAGCACCACCGGGGATGTTGGGCCTCGAGACGGCCTTGTCTTTGGCTTTGGAGGACTCAGGGCTGGACCTGCCAGAGATACTGGCTCTCATGTCGTGGCGTCCGGCCGCCATCGCCGGTGTCAACGACAGGCACGGACTCCCTGTTGTTGTAGGAAACCAAGCCAACCTCTGCGTGATCGACCCCGACGAAACGTGGACAGTTTCAGGTCGAGCCATGGCCAGTCCTAGTTCCAACACGCCTTACGAGGGGCGCACCTTGCGGGGGCGGGTGAGGCACACCATCAGAGCTGGCGAGCCGGTGGTGGTCGACGGTGAGGCACGCCGGTGAGTAGGTGCAGCCCAGTCGAAGCACTTCTGGTCCTTTCTGACGGTTCGGTCTTCGAAGGTGAGGCAATAGGAGCATCTCCTCCAGGCGAGGTGACCACCGGCGAGGTGGTGTTCAATACCGTTCTCACGGGCTACCAGGAGGTCATCACCGACCCGTCGTATGCAGGTCAGATCATCACGTTTACATACCCCCACATTGGCAACTACGGCGTCAACGACGAAGACAACGAGAGCCGCCGACCATTCTGTGGAGGGGTGGTGGTGCGCGACCTGGCTCGGCACCACAGCAACTGGCGGGCAGATGGCGACCTGGGCTCCATGCTAATCGCCCAAGGCGTAGCCGGCATCGCTGGTATCGACACGAGGCGCCTCACTCGGCACCTGCGCGACGAAGGCGCCATGCCAGGGGCATTCGGCACCGCCGACCAGGCCACTTTGACAGCCGCCGCTGCTGTCGCCGCTACCACCGATGGCAAAGACATGGTCGCTGACGTGACCTGTGAGCAGGCGTACACAGTGGCCTCCACCGGAGGCGACCGGCGGATCGTGGCATACGACCTTGGCATCAAGGGAACCATCTTGAAGCACCTCTCAGCCCTAGGTGAGATCACCGTGGTGCCGGCATCCACGACGGCTGCCGACGTATTGGCGATGGGGCCAGACGGCGTGTTCTTGTCAAACGGCCCCGGCGACCCCGAACCCCTTGTGGACGTCCGCGCAGCGGTCCGCGACCTGTTGGGCGAAGTACCCCTGTTTGGTATCTGCCTAGGCCACCAGGTTCTGGCCGGGGCCCTAGGCGGCGAGACCTTCAAGCTCCCGTTCGGGCACCATGGGGGGAACCATCCTGTACGCAATCTGGTGACCGGTTCCGTCGAGATCACCAGCCAAAACCACAACTACTGCGTCGCCGACGGCTCGATACCGGCCGTCGACCTGACCCACGTGAACCTGAATGACCAGACCGTCGAAGGCATCTCGTGCCAGTCATTTCCTGCATTCAGTGTTCAATACCACCCTGAGGCCGGACCCGGGCCTCATGACAGCCGCTACCTGTTCGAGGACTTTGAGCACCTCATGGCTTCGCATCCAGTAGGCGTTCGCTGATGCCACGCCGTGACGACATAGGAAGCATCCTGCTGATCGGCTCGGGTCCGATCGTGATCGGCCAAGCCTGCGAGTTTGACTACTCGGGCACCCAGGCCTGTCGCGTGCTGCGCGACGAGGGCTACCGGGTGATCCTTGCCAACTCCAACCCAGCCACGATCATGACCGACCCAGACTTTGCTGATGCCACATATGTAGAGCCGCTGCGCTTGGACATCTTGACCCGCATCATCCAACGGGAGCGCCCCGATGCACTGCTGCCGACATTGGGTGGCCAGACAGCCTTGAACTTGGCGATGGAATTGGTAGAGGCCGGCGTTCTCGAGGAATACGGGGTGGAACTGATCGGGGCAGATGCCGAGGCCATAGCCACAGCTGAGGACCGGGCCAAATTCAAGACGGCGATGACCGAGATCGGCCTAGGGGTGCCCGCCTCTGGAACCGCCCATGACATGGACGAGGCCCTGCGGGTCGTGGACGAGGTTGGCTTGCCCGTCGTAATCCGCCCCGCATACATCCTCGGGGGTAGAGGAACAGGCGTTGCTTCGACCGACGAGGAGTTCCAAAAGGTGGCATCCGAGGGCCTGGCGGCAAGCCCCATCAGCGAAATCCTGATTGAGCGATCAATCGCCGGTTGGAAGGAATATGAGTTAGAGGTCATGCGCGACCGCGTCGACAACTGCGTTGTGGTGTGCTCTATTGAGAACCTGGACCCCATGGGAGTCCACACCGGTGACTCCATCACGGTGGCCCCCGCCCAAACCCTCACCGACGTCGAATACCAGGTAATGCGCGATGCTGCCTTCGCCTGCCTGCGCCGGGTAGGGGTGGAGACCGGGGGCTCCAACGTCCAGTTTGCTGTTAATCCAACAACTGGCGACCAGGTCATCATCGAGATGAATCCGCGGGTTAGTCGCTCCTCGGCACTGGCGTCCAAGGCGACGGGCTTTCCGATTGCCAAGATTGCCGCTCGTCTAGCGGTTGGATACACGCTCGACGAGATCCCCAACGACATCACGAAGAAGACCCCAGCGGCCTTTGAGCCAACCATCGACTATGTGGTCACCAAGATCCCCAGGTGGGCATTCGAAAAGTTCCCCGGTACCACCGGAGTGCTTGGAACGTCGATGCAGTCCGTCGGTGAGGTAATGGCCATTGGCCGCACCTTTCCGGAGTCACTCCAAAAGGGAATGCGGTCACTCGAGAACGGCAGGCTGGGACTCAACGCAGACCCAGCCGAGGCGGCGCTCGACCAGATGGACGACGACACCCTCCTGGCAGCCTCAGCTGTTGCAACCCCGGCTCGCATCCTCCAGTTGGAAGCTCTCCTGCGCCGAGGGGTAGGCATTGAAGCGATTCATGATGCCACCGGAGTGGACCCCTGGTTCTTGGACCAGATCCTGGCCATCAGCCAAGAGCGAATGCATCTCGATTCAGTCGCAGCCGACGGTACCGGAATAGCCATCCTGGGAAGGACCGACTGGCGCAGGGCCAAACGCCTGGGGTTCGCAGACGCTCAGTTGGCCTACCTGTTCGGCGTGGACATGGCCGAAGCCCGTGTAGCCCGCGAGGCTGCCGGCGTGTGGCCCACGTTCAAGACCGTGGACACCTGTGGAGCGGAGTTCGATGCAGAGACCCCGTACCACTACTCCGCGTGGGAGGATGAAGACGAGGTGCGCCCCTCAAGCCGCACCAAGGTGATGATCCTGGGGTCGGGCCCCAATCGCATCGGTCAGGGCATCGAGTTCGACTACTGCTGTGTGCATGCCAGTTTCGCCCTGTCCGATGCGGGCTTCGAGACTGTCATGGTCAACTGCAATCCAGAGACGGTCTCCACCGACTACGACACAAGTGACCGCCTCTATTTCGAGCCACTCACCGAAGAGGACGTCGCCAACATCATTGATGCCGAACGCCCCTCGTATGTCATTGTCTCCCTCGGTGGACAAACTCCACTCAAACTTGCTGGCGCTATACCAGGTGACCTCGTGGCAGGTACGAGTCCCGACTCAATCGACTTGGCTGAAGATCGCGAACGCTGGAACGTGCTCTGTGGTGAACTGGACATACCCCAGCCACCCGGCGGAACCGCCGGTGATATGGAAACAGCCAGAGAAGTAGTGGACCAGGTTGGTTACCCGGTCCTGGTGCGCCCCTCCTACGTGCTGGGAGGACGCGCCATGCAGATCGTCTACGACGATGCTCAACTGGAACGTGCCATGGCCGAGTTGAGTGGCTTCGGCAGTCTCGGGATCGAGGGTGGCCTCTCAGCTGAACGGCCGGTGCTCATCGACCGCTTCCTCGAAGATGCCATCGAAGTTGACGTCGATGCCATCCGCGACAACACCGGCGAGGTGCTCATCGGTGCCGTGATGGAACACGTCGAGGAGGCCGGTGTCCACAGTGGTGACAGTGCCTGCGTGATCCCACCCCCCAATCTTTCGATTCCCGTGGTCGCTGAAATCGTGGAGCACACCAGGCGGATCGCGAATGAGCTCAACGTAAAGGGCCTGGTCAACGTGCAGTTCGCAGTCAAGGCTGCAGGCGAGGATTCCGAGGTCTACGTGATCGAAGCCAACCCCCGGGCATCACGTACCGTTCCGTTCGTCGCCAAAGCAACCGGAGTCCCAATTGCCAAGGTGGCCAGCCGGGTGATGGTTGGCGCCACCCTTGCCGAACTGCGCACCGAGGGTCTGCTCGTTGATCGCGTCGACGGCGACCACGTGGCCATCAAAGAGGCGGTCATGCCCTTTGATCGCTTCCCCGAGGCTGACCCGGTGCTTGGGCCCGAGATGCGTTCAACTGGCGAGGTCATGGGCATCGACATGACCACCGGCCTGGCCTTCACCAAGTCCCAGATCGCAGCCGGCGGCGCCCTGCCGGAGTCGGGCACCGTGTTCATGTCGCTAGCTGACCGCGACAAAGCCATCGGGCTTGATGCAGCCAAAGGCTTCGTGGCCCTGGGCCTGGAGCTTGTCGCCACCAGAGGAACAGCTGAACACCTCCGGGCTGGCGGAGTAGAGGTGCGCGAGGTGGTGGCCAAGATCGGCGAGGATGGAACCGACGCGGTCGGACTGATCCGGTCGGGTGCCGTCCAGTTGCTCGTAAACAGCCCGAGGGGTCGTGGCCCGCGTGCCGACGGTGAGCAGATTAGGGGAGCAGCGGCAGCCGAGGGGATACCACTGTTGACAACGGCGTCAGCGGCCCTGGCCGCGGCCCGGGGATTGGCTGACTGGCAGAGGTACCCGCTGTCTGTAAGGACCCTGCAGGAGTACCACAGCGCGATGTCTGGATCGGCATCGACATGAGGCCAAGGATCCGCAGGGGTCGTCATGGCCTCGACGGTGTCAAAGCAGACCTTTCGACACGGGTCGCGTCGGTGAATTTGCCAAATCCGGTCATGACCGCATCGGGCACGGCGGGCCATGGCACAGAGCTAGCTACGCACCTTGACCTTTCATCTCTCGGCGCTGTCGTTGTCAAGTCACTTCACGCCGAACCCTGGGCTGGGAACCCGGCGCCGAGGATCCATGCCACGCCATCCGGCATGATCAACAGTGTTGGGCTCCAGGGCCCCGGACTAGCCGCCTGGTTAGAACAGGACCTGCCAGTGCTCGAAGCAACTAAAGCCAGGGTCGTGGTGAGCATCTGGGGCCGGACTGTCGACGAGTTTGCCGCCGCTGCCTCGATGCTGGCTACCGCACCTAGTTGCGTAGTGGCCGTCGAGGTAAACGCCTCATGCCCAAACCTTGAAGACCGTCGAGCCCTGTTCGCCCACTCAGCCACGGCGACAAGCGAGGTAGTCGATGCAGCGCGGGCGGCCCGTCGGCCCCTGTGGGCGAAGCTGAGCCCCAACACACCCGATTTGCCCGAGGTGGCAGCCGCAGCGGCCGCTGCTGGAGCCGAAGCCGTGACCGTCGCCAACACAGTGCTCGGAATGGTCATAGATACTGAGACACGCCACCCGGTCCTGGGAGCAGGCCGCGGGGGCCTCTCAGGCCCGGCGATAAGGCCGGTAGCAGTGAGGGCTGTCTTTGACACCCACGAGGCACACCCCGATCTGCCCATAGTGGGTGTGGGTGGGATCAGTTCGGGTGACGATGCTGTGCAGTTCCTCCTAGCCGGTGCAACTGCCGTACAGGTTGGTACAGCCACCTTCGCTGATCCGGCTGCACCGGCGCGGATTCTGGCAGACCTGGGTAGATGGTGCGATCATCACGGCGTGGCAACAGTGACAGACCTGGTTGGAGGTGCACATGGCTGACGGAGCCACCGGGGATGCCGGTACTGAGGAACCCGAGGTCAACCGTGTTCCAGTCGACATCCGCTCGAGGCTGGCACTGGCCCTCGACGTCGACGACCTAATCGAGGCCAAGCGTCTGGCGGCCTCGCTGAGTCCCTACTTCGGGACGATCAAGGTGGGCCTCGAGCTCTACTTGGCAGCCGGTCCCACATCGGTCGGGTACTTCGCTGAAGCCGGCTTCGATGTCTTCTGCGACCTCAAGTTGCACGACATACCGAACACGGTCGAAAGGGCGGCGAGGGTGGTCGGTTCGCTGGGCGCCCGTTGGATGACCTGTCACACCTCAGGTGGCCTGACAATGTTGCGGGCGGCGGTGGTTGGCCTCACTGAGGGGGCTGCCAATGCAGGGATGCCAACACCTGGAGTTCTGGGCGTAACGGTCCTGACCAGTGACGATACCGCTACTTCAGCCGAGCTATCAGCTCGCTGTGACCTAGCCGTCGATGCCAGTTGTGGCGGGATCATCTGTGCCGCGCCCGACCTAGAGGACACCGAACCGTGGGCCGACAGGCTTGCGCGGGTCGTACCTGGAATACGCCTCCCAGGAGGTGACACACATGACCAGTCCAGGGTCGCCTCACCCAGCGATGCGCTGGTCGCAGGTGCGGATCTACTGGTGATAGGACGCATGGTTACCGCAGCTGAAGATCCAGTTGCCGCAGCCGAAGAACTTGTCGCCTCGGTCCTGAGCTGACGGCCTGTTGGCCAAATGGTTGGTGAGTTGTGCGCGGCTCACGCGAGGGCCGCTATGGTCCCGGCCATGGCTGGACTACCACAACTCACAGATGAACAACGCCGGGCCGCACTTGAGAAGGCTGCTGAGGCCCGCCGAGTACGGGCCGAGGTCAAACAACTCCTCAAGATGGGCTCTCTCTCGATGTCCGGGCTCCTAGCCCGTGCCGACGAAGAGGTCATCGTTTCCAAGATGAAGGTTCTCGCAGCTCTCGAGTCCCTCCCCAAGTTGGGCAAGGTGAAGGCCCGTCGAACCATGGAGGAGATCGGAATCAGCGAGAGCCGTCGCCTGCGTGGCCTCGGCAAGCAACAGCGCGCCGATCTGCTGGCCCGCTTCGGCTGATCTGACCCCAGTGTCCGAAGCCGGTCGCCCGGCCGACCGGGATGGGCCACTGGTCGTGGTCCTGTCAGGTCCCGGTGGTGCTGGCAAGGGAACGATCGCCCGCAGTCTGGCAGCAGCCGATGACTCGATAAGCCTGAGCGTTTCCTGGACCAGCAGGGATCGACGTGCCGACGACGATGATGACGCCTACGTCTTCGTTGACCGGGCGGCCTTTGAGACCCGTCGTGACACGGGTGGCTTCATCGAGTGGAACGAGTTTCTTGGTTGCTACTACGGCACACCCGTCCCGAGCGCAGCGGACGGGAGTGTGCTCCTTCTTGAGATCGATGTGGCAGGCGGCCGGCAGGTGCTGCGTGCCGACCCAGACGTGCTCTGCTTGTTCGTAGATGTTCCAGATAACGATGAACTCAGAAGGCGGCTGATCGACCGGGGGGATGGTGCCGAACGTGCCGATGCCCGCATCATCGAGGCGACGAGGGAGAGGGCTGAGGCGGCTGACCTGGGCTACCTGACCGTGGTCAACGACGATTTGGACCGGGTAGTTCACGAGGTTGCATCGCTGATCGCTACCCGCCTGACGCCGAAAAGCCCCTACTAGGAGGCTTGCAGGGCCTCTCGGTAGGCGGTCGGCAAGCGGAGGCAACTGGAATCGGCTCTGGTACCGTGGTGGCCCGTCCGTAGGGCGAGCCACCGGTCGACACGACGGTGCGCCCGCTAGCTCGCAAAACGCCTGGAACCGGGTATCTGCGGGTGACATAAGAACCCCGAGGAGCACTGTGCAGCGCCACGACAGCATGATCAGACCACCGATCGAGGGGTTGTTGGATCTGGCCGAATCCAAGTTTCGGCTTGTGACGGTTAGCGCTAAGCGTGCCCGCCAGATCAACTCCTACTTTGGACAACTGGGTGAAGGCCTTGGAGCCTCCATACCGCCACAGATCACCTCAACTGCACGCAAGCCCTTGTCCATTGCTTTTGAAGAATTGGACGCCGGAAAGGTCATTCCGATCGAGCCTCCTGACGAGCCCGAAGAGATCGAGGGCCTCGACGTCGACGGTGAGTTGCTCGAAGACATGCTCGATGAGTCGGCTGAAACCGACGAAGCCGACGAAGGCGCCTGATCGGCTGACATCCGTATGGGCGCACTAGACGGTCGCCGGATCGTCCTCGGGGTGACCGGGGGCATCGCCGCCTACAAGGCGATCGAGGTGTGTCGTCGCCTTGTCGACGCAGGAGCTCACGTGTCACCGGTGATGACGGGCGGGGCAATGCGCTTCGTCGGGAGTGCGACATTTGATGCACTCGCCTCCGAGCCAACCCAGGTGTCGCTATGGGACGAGGAACACCCGGTTCCCCATACCCGTCTCGGCCAGGGTGCTGACTTGGTGGTTGTTTGTCCAGCCACGGCCCGCCTGCTGGCCGACTACCGCATGGGGCGTTCAGGCGATCTCCTGACGGCGACCCTTATGGCCACTAGAGCTCCCGTCGTGGTCTGTCCAGCAATGCACACCGAGATGTGGGAACAACCCGCAGTCCAAGAAAACGTGGTGGTACTCGCTGAGCGTGGGGTGACCATCGTTGGGCCCGACCACGGCCGTCTGGCTGGCGGCGATGTCGGAGCAGGGCGCCTGGCCGATCCGGTGGACGTCATTGCCGCAATCGATTCGATCCTAGGAGGTGGCGGTTCTAGCGCTGGCGGCGACATGGCCGGCCTTGAAGTGCTGGTAACCGCCGGTGGAACTAGGGAGCCGATCTGTCCGGTGCGCTACGTGGGCAATCGGTCTTCTGGAAAGCAGGGTCATGCAATCGCTGTTGCGGCGGCAATGCGTGGCGCCAAGGTGAGATGTGTCACCACCCAGCCCGAGACAGCCCCCGACCGCCTCGGAATCGAGGTGGTCGGAGTTGAGACAGCAGCCGAGATGGCTACAGCCGTCCTAGACAACTTCGGTACGGCCGACATGGTCCTGATGGCTGCAGCGGTGGCCGACTTCAGACCGGTTGTGGTGGCTGGGTCCAAACTCAAGAAGGCCGACGGTGCCCCCGAGATCAAGATGGAGCCGACAACTGACATCCTGGCCGAACTGGGCCACAACCGGTCAGCAGGCCAGGTGTTGGTCGGATTCGCTGCCGAGACCGCCGATCTCAGGCAGAATGCGACCTCAAAACTGGAATCCAAGGGGATCGACATGATCGTTGCTAATGACGTCTCAGCACCAGGTGTCGGCTTCGGACACGACACCAATGCCGTACTCCTGATCGACCGAGGCGGTGAGAGCAGTGAGGTTCCGTTGGCCGACAAGCACCAAGTTGCCGCAGCTGTGTTGGACGCAGCACTCAACTGTTTGCACAATGCCCGAGACACCGGCACCGTGGGCGGCACAGGAGAGGGTGTGACCGGATGAGTGACAACTGGACCTTCACCTCGGAGTCGGTGACCGAGGGTCATCCAGACAAGATGGCCGACCAGATCTCTGACTCCATACTCGACGCCCTCCTTGGCGAGGATTCTGACAGCCGGGTCGCATGTGAAACCCTCATAACGACGGGCCTGTGCGTCGTAGCTGGCGAGATCCACACGGGGGCCTACGTGGACATCCCTCGGACTGTTCGCCAGACAATCTGCGAGATCGGTTACGACCGCGAGGACTACGGCTTTGATGGAAACACCTGTGGCGTGATGGTGGCAATCGACGAGCAGTCACCCGATATCGCCCAAGGCGTCGACAAGTCCGAGGAGTCCCGCACCGGCTCCGGAGGTGTCGGAGACCAGTTCGACCTCCAGGGTGCTGGCGATCAGGGAATGATGTTCGGCTACGCATGTAGCGAGACCGACGCGCTGATGCCGTTGCCTATACACCTTGCCCACCGGATGGCTGAACGTCACGCCGAGATCCGCAAGGCAGGCACCGTTCCGTACCTGCGGCCCGATGCCAAAACCCAGATCACCTTCGACTACGAGGGGGACCGTCCTGTCCGACTGCGCACCGTGCTTGTCTCGACGCAGCACAACGATGGCATCAACCGCGACTCCATGATCCGGCCCGACCTGATTGAGCACGTGATCCGTCCCGTCATTCCCGAGCAGTTCGCCGATGACGACTACGAGGTGCTCGTGAACCCGACCGGTCGCTTCGTGGTGGGTGGACCCGTGGGCGATGCCGGACTGACCGGTCGCAAGATCATCGTTGATACCTACGGCGGCATGGCCCGCCACGGTGGCGGTGCCTTTTCTGGAAAGGACCCAAGCAAGGTCGACAGGTCTGCTGCCTACGCGACCCGCTGGGTGGCAAAGAACCTGGTTGCTGCCGGAGCGGCCACCCGTTGCGAGGTCCAGGTGGCGTACGCGATCGGCATGGCCCACCCGTTGTCGATCCGAGTCGAAACCTTTGGTACCGAGGCGGTTGACCCGGGCCGCATCTCCGAGTGCGTTAGCGAGATCTTCGACCTACGTCCGGCTGCCATCGTTGATGCCCTCGACCTCTGCAGACCCATCTACAGGAGGACAGCGGCCTACGGTCATTTTGGTCGCGAAGGTTTCCCGTGGGAGGCAACCGACAGGGTTGATGTCGTGCGTTCCCACTTGGGCCTGGACTGAGAAGATCCGGGGTCGCCGGCGGCACGGCCGACCAGGGGCGCCTCGACCTGGACCTTTCTACAACGGATCCGATCCCGGCTGAACCAACTGGAGGGGCCGGCTCGGATCGACTGGGACTACCGGTTGGTTCACGGGTGGTTCGTGTCTTGCCCGACTTGGCAGCCATTGACCGCCCCTTTGACTACCTGGTTCCACCTGCATGGGCCGATGACGGTCGTGGAGAGCGTCTGGTCGTTGGGTCGAGGGTGCGAATTTCCCTAGCTGGACGTCGAGTGGGGGGCTGGGTGCTGGAAGACAACGTGGTGCCACCACCCGGCGTGGAACTTCGCCAACTCACCAAGTCAAGTGGTCTAGGCCCGTCATCTGAGGTGATCGATCTGGCCCGCTGGGCATCCCACCGGTGGGCAGGCCGCCTAAATGGCCTTCTGGGAACGGCCTCACCATCCAATGTGGTGGAGTCCCTGCCACGTCCCCCGCCAAGGCCCACCGTTCAACCGACAGTTAACACCTGGGGCATGCGGGCCTTCCAGGTTCAGCAGACGATCGTGCGACTTCCCCCAGATGCCGACGTCGTACCGTTGGCTATTGAGGCAGCTAGGAAGGGTGATGCCCTGGTCCTTTTGCCGACCGTTTCCGCGGCAGAGAAAATGGCTGCCCGCCTACACAGCAAAGGCCTGCCCGTATCTCTCGCACAACGACAGTGGGCACAGTCCGCATCAGGAGGCCTGGTGGTCGGCTCACGCTCAGCAGCTTTGGCTCCAGTGGGCAACCTTGCCGCTGTCGTGGTGGTCGACGAGCATGACGAGAACTACCAGGAGGAACGGGCACCCACCTGGCATGCCCGAGACCTGGCAATCGAGAGGGCACGAAGAGCCGGCATCCCTTGTGTTCTGACATCCCCATCGCCCAGCCTTGAAGCCCTGGAGTGGGGAGAGCTCGTGGTTCCCTCCCGAAAGGAGGAGCGCGACGGCTGGCCCATCCTGGACCTACACGACCGCCGTGACGACGATCCCATGAGATCGGGCCTGCTTGGCCCAAGACTGGTCGAGATACTTCGTGGAGCTGAAGGAGATCCGGTCGTATGCGTGTTGAACCGACGGGGGCGCTCAAGGTTGCTGGCCTGCAATGCCTGTGGGAGTTTGGTTCGCTGCTCTGAGCATCAGGTTCCTTTGATCCAAGAGGACGAGGACATGCTGTCGTGTCCGGTGGACGGTGCACGACGCCCCCAGGTCTGCGACGAGTGCGGAGCAAGTCGGTTCAAGAACCTGAGGGCCGGGGTGGCACGGCTCAGGGAGGAACTTGAGGCGCTTGCTGGCAGGCCCGCACTGGAGGTCACAGGTGACACCGATGTCACTGACGGAGGCCTTACTGGGCACGCCGTCTACATCGGGACCGAGGCCTTGTTGTACCGCGTTGACTCTGCTGCAAGGGTTGTATTCCTGGAGTTCGACCAGGAACTCCTAGCCCCAAGGATGCGTGCAGCAGAACAGGCCATGGCCCTGCTCATCCGGGCGGCCCGCCTGGTAGGAGGGCGTTCCAGTGGTGGTCGACTCGTCGTCCAGACCCGGATGCCCGAACACGAGGTACTTCAGGCAGTACTCCATGCAGATCCTGGACGACTGGCGGAGGCTGAGTTAGCCCGTCGCCGGCTGCTCAACCTGCCACCTTGGTCGGCTCTGGCGAAGGTTTCTGGACCACCTGCCGGGGAGTTCATAGCCAGACTGGGGTCACCGGACGGGATCGACCTGATGGGCCCACGCGACGGTGCATGGTTGGTGCGAGCCCCCGACCACGGTCGCCTCAGCGAAGTGCTCGCAGCCGTGGAGCGTCCCAAGGGTCGACTCCGTATCGAGGTCGACCCGCCCAGGGCCTGATGGGAACTGCTACCAGAGTCGGCGGTGGGCCTCGTAGAGGGCTATGGCAGCGGCAGCTGCCACGTTGAGACTGCCTACCTTTCCTAGTTGCGGGATGAAAGCCACCGTGTCACATGCCTCAAGCACCATGGCTGACAGGCCCCGGTCCTCGTGGCCGAGCGCCAGGCATGTCCTGTTGGGAAACTCGACTTCATTCAGCGGGACAGCGTCATCGGCCAACTCAACGCCAACTAGGCCGTAGCCGCTCTTTGTGAGTTCGTCGACCGCCTCCTCGACTGTCTCGGTAGTGGTCCATGTCAGGTACCGGCCGGTACCGAGAGCGGTCTTGGCAGTCTTGGAGTGAGTGGGAGCGGCAGTGGCCCCTGCGAGCCACAGGTGCGATACCCGGTAGGCCGCAGCGGTGCGCAGGATGGCGCCCACGTTGTAGGGAGTCTGGACACTGTCGAGCAGCAGTGCCACGTCAGTCTCGGTGCGACGTCGCCACTCCCGGTGAAGACGTTTTAGGCCTGTGCTGTCCAGGTTCTTCATCTGGCTGCTACATCCAGAATCCGAAAGCCCTTGCGCGAGGCACGACGCTGGGTGGACCAGCCCTCACCGGTTAGCCATCGGGCTAAGGAGTCAGAGCCCAGGTGGCGTTGTACGACGAGGTGGGCGGCTCCTCCGGGAACAAGCCTGTCCAGCCAGGTGGTCAACAGGTCGTGGAGTGCTGCCTTGCCGACCCGGATCGGTGGGTTGGACCAGATGGCGTCGAAAACAACATCGTTAGGCATGTCGTCAGGTTTGGCCACGATCACGTTGTTGAGGCCGGCTGCAGCGGCGTTGCGGCGACACAGGTCCAGAGCCCGCTCGTTCACGTCGATGGCCCACACCCGTGATTCCGGACTGCGCATAGCCAAGGTGCAGGCAATCGGGCCATAGCCACATCCCAGATCCAACAACTCCGAAGCGAGCACTGGTGGGCGTGCGCCCTCCATGAGCAGGAAGCGGGTGCCGCGGTCCACATGTCCTGCGGAGAAGACGCCGCTATCGGTTTGAAGAACGACCTCTATGTCAGGTAGAAGCAAGGTGACTTCGTCGGGTCGTGCCCCGGCCTCGGGTCGACTCGTCCAGTACTGCTGTTCACCGGTCACCTCGGCACTCCTCTGGCCTTCACAGCCCTGACGGTAGCCTTGCGTCGTGAGTCCCCGGGAGATCCGCATCATCGGTGACCCGGTCCTGCGTAAGCCTGCGACCGAGGTCACTGAGTTGACTGGTGCTCTGGCGCGTCTAGCTGACGACATGGTTGCAACCATGTACGAGGCACCGGGGCTGGGTTTGGCAGCCCCCCAGGTAGGGGTACAGAAGCGGTTCTTTGTCTACGACCTCGGTGAGGGGCCCGGCACCATAGTGAACCCCACGATCCGGGAATCTGACGGAGAGTGGCTGTTTGAGGAAGGCTGCCTTTCTGTGCCCGGACTCTCCTGGGAAATCCTGCGCCCGAAAACCATTCACCTGGTCGGCATCGACCTGAATGGAAATGACGTTTCCATCGAGGCCGATGAGCTCGAGGCGCGGCTCTTTCAACATGAACTGGACCATCTCGACGGAGTCCTACTGGTCGACCACCTCGACGAGGGCCAGGCGCGGGACGCCCGCAGGGCCCTGCGGGAGTTGGCACTCTCTGGTTCGTCTTCCACCCGGTCGGCCCCCAACGGTGGACTGCGATTGCTTTGATAGCGCCTCCTCCGGCGCATCCCCAGCGATTGGCCTACCTAGGGACACCTATGGCCTCGGTCAGGCCACTCCTGGCACTTCACCAAGCGGGCCACGAGATAGTTGTCGTGGTGACTGGAGAGGATCGTCGTCGCTCAAGGAGGGCTGAGCCCTCGCCGAGTCCGGTCAAGGAAGCGGCTCTGAGTCTGGGCCTGCCGGTCGCTCACAACCTGACAGCGGTCAGCGAGAGCGGAGCAGACTTGGGTGTGGTCGTGGCATTTGGCTGTCTAATACCCGCTGATTTGCTAGCCGAGGTCCCCATGGTGAACCTCCACTTCTCGTTATTGCCTCGGTGGCGGGGGGCAGCACCCGTGGAGCGGGCAATCCTGGCTGGAGACACGACCTCCGGGGTGTGCTTGATTGCCGTTGACGTCGAGCTCGATACAGGTGGCATCTACGCAAACATTGAGGTACAGGTGGGAGTTGACGAGACGGCCAACGCCCTTCGTGACCGACTAGTTGATGCTGGTTCCAGCCTGTTGCTGGAAACTCTGGCAAATGGTCTGGAGGAGCCGACTGAACAGGAGGGTGAGCCCACCTATGCCCACAAGATCGAACAGTCAGACCTGGAATTGGATTGGTCACGGCCAGCCACCGACCTGGAGCGGATTGTCCGGGTGGGGGGTGCATGGACAATTTTTCGCGGTAGGCGCCTGAAGGTATGGGCTGCCCGGGTAGCTGATGCCGTTGTCGGGATACCCGGTTCTCTCCACGACGTCCGAGTTTCCACCGGCGAGGGAGCAATCCACCTGATTGAAGTGCAGGCCGAAAGCCGCGAGCGCCAAACCGCAGAGGCGTGGCTGCTGGGTGCCCGCGTCGAGCCGGGCGAAACCCTGGGCTGAAAACCAGCATGGACGACCCCAGACGCCTTGCCCTTGAGGTGTTAACCAGGATTGAACGCGACGAAGCGTTTGCCAACTTGGCCCTTGCCTCTGCACTGGACCGAGCCGATCTGGACCGTCGGGACCGGGCATTTGTAACTGATCTGGTGTATGGCACCACGCGGATGCGACGTGCCTGTGACCACATGGTCGACAGGTTCCTCCACGACGAGGTAGAGCCGAGTGTGAGGAGTGTGCTGAGGATGGGTGCCTACCAAATCCACTGGGGAGGGGTACCAGCTCACGCAGCAGTTTCAGCGACTGTCGCAGTCGCACCGCGCCGGGTGCGCGGCCTGTGCAACGCGGTCCTACGGCGTGTATCTGAGAATGAGCCAAACCCGCCTACCAGAGCTATTGAGTTGAGCTACCCGGACTGGATCATTGAGACCCTCACAGCGGATCTGGGCGAGGCCGATGCCGTTGAGGCATTGAGAGTGATGAATCGGCCCGCACCGGCTGTGACAAGAGAAGACGGCTACCACCAGGACAGGGCCTCCCAACTGGTTTCTGAGGTCGTAGCAGACGGCCTGACCAATGGCGCGAAGGTGGTCGACCTATGTGCCGCACCAGGTGGTAAGGCCACGGCGATGGCATCCACGGGTGCTCGTGTGTTGGCAGCCGACCGTCACCAGCGGCGCCTCAACTTGGTCAGATCCAATGCTGAGGGCCTCGGCCTCGACTTGGAGGTGGTTGTTGCAGACGCCACCCAACCACCGTTCAGACCTGCCAGCTTTGACCGGGTGCTCGTAGACGCTCCTTGCTCGGGCCTCGGGGTATTGCGTCGTCGTGCCGATTCCCGTTGGCGTGTGACACCCGACGATGTGACAGAACTGGCTGATCTGCAACTCAGCATGCTGATCGCCGCCCTGCCCCTCGTAGCGTCCGGTGGAATGCTGGTCTACAGCGTGTGCACCCTGACAGCCGCCGAGACCACCGGCGTAGACGAGCAGTTCCGTGAGGCCACCGGAGCAGTCCCGGTAGGTCCGCCAACGGCACCATGGAGGGTCAACGGCGCAGGTGGCCTGCTGTTGCCCCAGGATCTTGACGCTGAGGGCATGGCGGTGTTTTGTTACACAGTGACCTGAGAGGGCCATCCAGCCAGTCTCAAGAGGTCAACAAGCGACTGCTCAGGTGTTCGAGCACTCTGTCGAGGGCGTCCCGGGTCGGGTGGCCAGGCTCGTCGATCAACTCTTCGGTAATAACCGAGTGGGCCCTGGGGCCGATGCCGTGTGGGTTTCCCGGGGACGAGTCGATCTCGACCCCGATGAAGCCCTCACCTAACTCTTCGGCCAACCGCTCGAAGCGCTCAGCAGGGACCATGGAGTCGTTGGAGAAGCGCAGGCCAAGTACACAGGCACCGGCATCGACCCGGTCACGTACCACGTCAAGGTCGCGGTCGGAGATACCGAGAGACCGCTTGCGACCCTTGCCGAAAGGTAATGGCAGGCTGGGCTGACTCAACACCGGTGCCAAAACCCGCTCATCGAGCATCATGCCCAGGGCGAATCCACCTGTGAAACACATGCCGACGGCCCCCACCCCAGGGCCACCGCAGCGACCGTGTTCGAACGCTGCTAGCGCACGCAACCAAGCGGTGACAGGCGAGGTGCGGCGACGCATCAGGGAGGTGAACTCGCGTGACACGCATCCACCCACCAGGCTCTTGATGGTGTAGCCGGCGGTTGGTTCGCGTCCAGGGGTACCAAACAGGGACGGCATCACCGCTGTGCAGCCAATATTGACCACACGCCGGCCGAAGTCAGCGACTCGAGGGGTGATGCCTGGCATCTCGGCCATGACGATCACAGCGGGCCCATGGCCGGCACGCAGCACCGTGCGAGTGGTGCCGCCATGGGAGAACTGGCCAATCTCAAAACCGTCGAGTGCCTCAACTCCCATTGACAGTCACCTCCCGTGACAGGTTTTGTTACCAGTGGAGGCGACACTAGCGGGCTGCCGTTTCAGCCTGTGGAGGCACACACCGATACCCTCGTCGCCATGTCCGATGAAACCAGGCCACCTGGGAGTGTGCAGGTCAAGATTCTGACTGTCTCTGACGGCGTAATCGAGGGCACACGCGAGGATCGCTCCGGAGCGGTACTAGCTGACCGAGTTGAGGCCGAGGACTGGACTCTGGTTGCACGGACCGCATGTGCTGATGGTGTCAATGAAGTAGCCAATGCCCTCAAGGATCTTGCATCAGGTTTTCACGGCTTGATCATCACCACAGGTGGAACCGGTTTTGGTCCACGCGACCTGACTCCTGAGGGCACCAGCGCCGTCATCGACCGTGAGGCCCCCGGTTTGGCCGAGGCAATGCGCCTAACAAACCCACTGGGGCGACTGTCGCGTGGAATCGCCGGCACCATCTCTACAACGCTCATCGTGAACACCCCCGGTTCATCTGCCGGCTGCATCGAGTGCCTCGAAGCTGTGGTCGACGTGGTTCCCCACGCCGTACGACTACTCAACGACAACACCGACCCGCATCCCTCTGCAGGGTGACTGGGAATGGAAACTGACGCCACCTTCATGACACGGGCCATCGAGGTGGCTGAAAGGGCCCGGTACCGCAGTTCTCCCAATCCCTGGGTCGGCGCCGTGGTCGTGGCCGACGGTTGCGTCGTTGGCACCGGGGCAACCAGTCCCCCGGGGGGCGCCCACGCTGAGGTGGTGGCACTCGCCGATGCCGGGGACCAGGCGCGGGGAGCGACGCTCTACACGACGCTCGAACCCTGCTGTCATGAGGGCAAGACTGCACCGTGCACCAGTGTCATTGCTGAGGCAGGAATCAGCCGTGTTGTCGCAGCTGTAACTGATCCGGATCCTGATGTTGCCGGTGGTGGTTTTGCCGCTCTGGCCGAAGCTCGCATTGGCGTGGACGCGGGTATCGAGGCCGGAGCAGTGGAAGAACAACTGTTGCCGTATCTGACCCACCGCCGTACTGGGCTTCCTTACGTGGTCCTCAAGTTGGCAGCGACCCTTGATGGACGTATTGCTGCTACCGATGGATCCAGTACTTGGATCACGGGACCGGAAGCCAGACAGGACGTACACAGGCTGCGTGCGCAAAGCGATGCTATTTGCGTGGGGGCGGGGACCATTCGGGCCGACGACCCGCGCTTGACGGTTCGCGACTGGCCCGGAGCTGAAGCCGCCGCAGCACGCGATCCGAGGCGGGTGGTGCTCGGAGCCATTCCCGAAGGCGCAGAGGTGATGCCTGCCGAGTCCCACGAGGGCCCACTGGAGGACCTACTCGTCGACCTCGCTGGGGACGGGGTGCTGCAACTCCTAGTGGAGGGTGGTGCCGATGTTGCTGGACGCTTCCATAGGGCCGGCCTAGTGGATCGCTACGTCATCTACATAGCGCCGGCGATCCTTGGTGGTGACGACAGCGTGCCGATGATGGCAGGGCCTGGAGGAACCACGATGGCTGATGTGGCTAGGGGAAGCTTCACCACAGTCATCCGACTCGGTGGCGACCTGCGTATTGACATGGTGTCAGATACCTGACACAGACTGGAAATAGATCACTTGACCGCGCCGGTGGCCCGGTAGGTTCTTGGCTGTGTTGAAGATCGTCTTGCCCAAGGGGTCCCTCGAGAAGGCCACGCTTGAACTGTTCGAGGCTGCCGACCTGGAAGTTAGGCGCGGCTCCTCGGTTGACTATCGGGCCAGTGTGAACGACCCCAGGATTGAAGAAGTCCGAATCCTGCGACCCCAGGAGATCCCCACCTACGTAGCCGACGGCCTTTTCGACTTGGGTATTACCGGCCGCGACTGGATAGAGGAGACCGGCAGCAACGTAGAGAGCTTGGGAGAACTGCACTACTCCAAGGCCACAGCCCGCCCAGTGAACATCGTCGTGGCGGTACCCGAGGGATCTGAGTACCAGTCGGTGGCCGACCTTCCAGCAGGGGTGAAGGTCTCCACCGAGTATCCAGAGCTGACTAAGCGCTTCTTTGCAGAGCACGCGGTGGATGCCGACGTCCGCCTGTCCTATGGCGCGACCGAGGCCAAGGTGCCCGACATTGTCGATGTGGTGGTCGATCTGACCGAGACCGGTAGGGCAGTCCGGGCTGCCGGACTGAAGATCATCGACACCATCCTTACCAGCTACACGGAACTGGTCGCCAACCCGGGATCATGGGCCGATCCCGACAAACGCCATGCCATGCAACAGATACACACCCTGCTCCAGGGCACCCTTGAGGCTCGGGGCAAGGTGCTCGTCAAGATGAATGTGCCCACTGACGCACTTGATGCTGTGATTGGCCTGATGCCGGCAATGAAGGCGCCGACGGTAAACGAGTTGTTTGGCGGTGGTGGCTATGCCGTCGAGACCGTTGTTGCAAAGTCTGAGATCAACGTGCTCATCCCTGAGCTTCGGGACCACGGGGCAACTGACATCCTTGAACTACCACTGGCCAAGATCGTCCACTGACCCTCCAGCAGGTGGGATCAATGGACGGCTCAGCCGTCCTCTTCGCCTGTGGGTTCTTCTCCAGCAGCATCAGGATGGTCGGTATCAGTGGCGTCAGATGGCCTAGCGGCCTGTTCGACTTTGACATAGACCATCCGGATCTGGTGGAGGGCATCTTTGAGGGTGGCCTCAGCCTCGCCCAAGCGCCCCGGCAGCTTCTCGACCACGCCGGCCATGGCATCAATCGCCACTGCTGCCTCAGCAAGGTTTGATGGTTCCTGGGAGAGGTGGATCGCAGCGAGTTCATAGAAGCCCATCACGTGGTTGGCCACGACGATTGCCGCCGGAGCCGCCGCCAACTGCTCCTGCACTGCTGCCATCTCCTTTGCCAGTTCTTCGGCCCGTTGGCGGTCTTCGGGCGACATGTCCTCGGGGGCCATGCCACCGAGCTCCTTTTCGGATGTCGTCAAGGTCGGGTCGTCAGGGTCAACGGGGTGTTCCCCGCCGGGTGTCCAGAGGCTGCTCATATCGTCGTGGCTCCAGTGTCAGGCATCAGGTAACGGGCCCCCGTTCTGGTCGGGATGCCGTGCTGGTACTCTAGGGGTCTACAACAGAACGGAAAGCGGGGGTCACCTCCCACCCGGCCACCAGTTTGGGTGAGTCCGGGTCTTCATCTCGTCGGACCTGCCGGCGTGCTCCCACGGCAATGCTGGAGGGAGTCAAACGGCAGGGTCCCCGGCGGGTGTCGGCTTTCCGACACCCGCCGTTTCTTGTTTTGGAGCGGCGGGCGACACAACCGCCCACACAGGAGGAGAGCCTGCGTGCTTCACAGGAGCCAGGACCAATAGCGACCCCAACAAACCAGGAACCCCGGATCAACGATCGCATCCGTGCCCGTGAGGTACGACTGGTCTCACCTGAAGGTGAGCAGATCGGGATTCGGCCGCTACCAGAAGCCCTCGACATGGCCCAGGACCTCGGTCTAGACCTAGTCGAAGTGGCTGATACAGCGAGCCCTCCGGTCTGCCGGATCATGGACTATGGGAAGTTCAAGTACGAACAGTCCCAGAAGGCCAAGGAATCCCGCAAGAAGGCGACTCACGTCCTAGTCAAGGAAATGAAGTACCGCCCCAAGATCGGGCCCGGCGACTTCGACACCAAGACCCGGAAGGTCGAGGCATTCTTGGCAGAGGGGAGCAAGGTCAAGGTGACGATCATGTTTCGCGGTCGTGAGATGCAGCATCCCCAGTTGGGGCGCCGCATTCTTGACAGGGTTGCCGAAACCGTGTCCCACGTGGGGCGCGTTGAGGTCTTCCCCAAGCAAGACGGTCGCAACATGGTCATGGTCCTCGTGCCCGGACAGGCGACACGTCGCCAGCGTGAGACCGCAGCGGATCACCGTGCTGAAGAGGCCGCAGCCGAAGAGGCCGCAGCCGAAGCAGCAGCAGAGGCAGCAGCAGAGGTAGCAGCAGAGGTGCTCGAAGCAGAAGCCACGCAGTCCGAAGAGGCGACAGGTACAGAGGAGACGACAGTCGATTCCACTAGTCCGGACGAGACAACAGAGACCTCATGACCAGGGCCCACCAGGGCCACAGAAACCCCCAGACCGGAGAAGACGAGACATGCCGAAGATGAAGACCCACCGTGGCCTCGCCAAGCGCATCAAGGTGACAGGAAGTGGTCGCCTCAAGCGCCGTAACGCCAACCTCAGCCACATCCTTGAGAAGAAGTCTCCTAAGCGCAAGCGCCGCCTGGCTCGCATGAGCGACGTCGACAAGACCAACGAGAGGGCTGTTCGCCGCAAGCTGGGCATTTGAACCCGTAACGAACTTCGGCAGCCATCTGGCTGTCGGGAAGCCTCTATTCCCCCACGTAGAAAAAGGAGCATGTGATGGCCAGAGTCAAGCGAGCCGTCCAGACCAAGAAGCGTCACAAGGCCGTACTCAAGTCCGCCCGCGGCTACTACGGCAACAAGAGCCGGTCCTTCCGCTCGGCGAACGAGCAATTGATGCACTCGGGGAACTATGCCTTCCGGGACCGTAGGGCTCGCAAGGGTCAGTTCCGTCGCCTCTGGATCCAGCGGATCAATGCTGCCTGTCGCCAGAACGGGACCAACTATTCCAATTTCATCGCCGGTCTCAAGACTGCGGGCGTCGAGGTGGACCGCAAGGTGCTGGCCGATCTTGCAGTCACCGATCCGGCTGCCTTTTCGGCCTTGGTCGAGGTGGCTGGAGCTGCCGAGGCCGCCTGAGGTTGCAAGCAGTCGGAAGCACGGTCCGCGCCAGATATGCGGAGCCAACGGTGACCGTTGAGATTGCGGGCCGTAACCAGCGCGTCCAAAGGATGCGTCGCTTGGCGCGTGACCGTGATTTGCGACAAGCGGAGGGGCGGTACGTGGTCGAGGGCCCGATGCTCGTCGAACAGGCAATTAGGGCCGGCCTCGACCTCGAACAACTGCTGGTTCCCGTGTCGGCGTCCCGTGAAGGCATCGTCGCCATCGCGAGGCGGCCGGCGTGCCATGCGGGCTGGTAGAGGACGGCATCTTTGACGGTATTACCAGTACCCGTTCAGCACAACCGGCAATCGCCGAGGTCTGTGAGCATCACGTGGATGGCGCTGACCTCACTGCCGGGAGAGGGACTTTGCTCGTCCTAGCTGAGGTCTCGGACCCAGGAAACGCTGGAACCCTAGTGAGGACAGCCGAGGCATTCGGTGTGGACGGCGTCGTATTCGCTGGCGGTGTTGACCCCTACAACCCCAAAGTTGTCAGATCAGCTGCCGGTTCCACTTTCCGAGTCCCCTTCGCCGTCGCATCCGGCAACGATGTTGTGCCTTTGGTGCTAACAGCCCTCACTGCGGCCGGGTACTCGTGCTGGGCAACCGTTCCCGACGGTGGCGGCACACCCGAGGAGGTACCGGTGGACATGCCTGTGGCTCTGCTGCTCGGCAACGAGCCCCGAGGGTTGTCGCCCGAAGTGGTTGCAGCCTGTGACGGAACGCTCACCGTACCCACAGTCGGAGAAGTTGAATCCCTCAATGTGGCAACAGCTGGTGCGGTGCTCCTATCCGGCCTCCAGCAGATAACCGGTCGTTGAAAGCACTACATGAAAATGGACGCAAGAGAGAGTGGAGGTGCCCTATTCTGCGGGGGTCCACCACCTGGCTGTCGCCGACGGATCTGATTGTTCACTGATGGAACTGGACCTCGATAAGCACCTCGCTGATGCCGCCACCTCAATTGAGGGCGCCGCCAACCTCGACGCCCTCTCGGAGGTCGACACCGTCCTATTGGGCAAGAAGTCGCTTATCACCGCGGCCAAGCGCACCCTGGGTGACCTTGAGCCCGATCAGCGCCGCGAGGTCGGTGGACACTTGAACGAGGCCAGGGCGACCATCGAAGGCCTCGTAGCCTCCCGCCGGACCGAGCTCGAGGCAGCCACTCGGGCTGTTCGCCTCGAGGTCGAACGTATGGATCTGACAGAGGTAGATCGGGGCCGACGTCTCGGTCACCGTCACGTCGTCACCCAGACATGGGATCGCCTCGAGGACCTGTTCGTGGGCATGGGGTACACCGTCGCAGAGGGACCTGAGATCGAAGACGAGTGGCACAACTTTGGTGCTCTCAACTTTCCCCTCGGTCATCCAGCCAGAGACATGTACGACACGCTCTACGTTGACTATGGCGAGCCCCAGAGCACTCTGTTGCGTACACACACTTCACCTGTGCAGATTCGGGTCATGGAGGCCGGTGAGCCACCCTTCTACTCGATCATGCCGGGCCGGGTATTTCGCTCCGACACAGCCGATGCCACCCACATGCCGGTCTTCCACCAGATTGAGGCCCTGGTCGTGGACCGTGACATCACTTTCGCTGATCTGGCTGGAACACTTGAGACTTTCACCACCGCCTACTTCGGGGCTGGCTTCACCTCACGCCTGCGCCCCTCATACTTCCCATTTACCGAGCCGTCCGCAGAGTTCGACATCCAACGCCCTGATGGGAGCTGGCTGGAACTAGCTGGCTGTGGAATGGTCCACCCCGAGGTGCTGCGCGCCGGTGGCCTGGATCCCGAAGAATGGTCTGGTTTTGCCTTCGGCTTCGGACTGGACCGCCTGGCACTGATGCGCCATGGAATCGATGATCTGCGTGAATTGTTCCGAAATGACCACCGTTTTCTCTCACAGTTCTAGGAACCCGACGATGACTCACTGCCTCACATGAAAGTCCTGCTCTCCTGGTTGCAGGAGTTCGCACCCGTCGACGGCGATCCGACTGTCATTGCCGACCAGCTCAGTTCACTGGGTTTGGCTGTGGAATCCATGTCGATCGTGGGTGAGGGCCTCGACGGCATCGTGGTAGCCCGGGTACTCGAACTCGGCCCACACCCCGATGCCGACCGCATCCAACTGGTCCAGGTGGACACAGGTGACGGAGAGGCCCTTCAGGTCTGTTGTGGTGCCTTCAACATGTCCGTGGGCGACTTGGTGCCCCTGGCGACGCTCGGCACCGTCATGCCCGATGGCATGGAGATCGCCCGGCGCAAGATGCGCGGCGAGTGGTCCAACGGCATGTTGTGCTCACCAATTGAGATCGGAATGGGAGACGACCACGACGGCATCCTGCTCCTCGATGGCAATCTCGAGGTTGGCCACCCTCTGGCCGAAGCTATGGACCTGCGTTCCGACGTGTTCTACGACCTTGAGGTCAACCCGAACCGGCCCGATGCCATGTCGGTCGCCGGAGTCGCCCGCGATCTTGCTGCATGGCAGGGAGTGCCGTTTACCCTTCCGTCTCCGGACGTGTTGGAGTCGGGTACGGATGCCACCGATCGCTTGTCAGTTGAGATCTTGGACCCTGTCCTTTGTGGTCGCTTTACAGCGCGTGTGCTTGACGGAATCACTATCGGCCCGTCACCGACGTGGTTGGCCAACCGTCTAACAGCTCTTGGAATGAGGCCGATCAATAGTGTCGTTGATGTCTCCAACTACGTGATGCTGGAGTTGGGCCAGCCCAGCCACACCTTCGACCTGGACCTGGTAGCCGGGTCGGCTTTCAGGGTCCGTAGGGCGGTAGATGGTGAAACGATCGTGACCCTTGATGGTGTCGAGCGCACCTTGATTGCGACCGACGGAGTGGTCGCAGACGCTGAAGACACAGTCATCGGCATTGCCGGTGTGATGGGTGGGGTATCCACTGAGATTCACGATGGCACCACATCTGTCGCCCTGGAGATGGCCTGGTGGGACCCGATGTCCATTGCGACATCAGCGCGGAGGCTGGGCCTGCGGAGCGAGGCATCTGCACGCTTTGAGAAGGGTGCAGATCCAGAGGTAGCGGACCTGGCGATGCGGCGTTTTGCCGAACTCCTAGGTGAGACCGGGGCGATCCTTGCCCCTGGGATGGTTGATGAGCGGGGCCAGACACCTCAACGGGAACCGATAAGGGTGCGCACCGACCGGGTCAACAAGATGCTTGGCACGGACCTGAGCCGTGATCGCATAGCAGAACTCTTGGACTCCATCGAGTTTGCCCCCGAGCCCGCTGGTGACGACATTGACGTGGTTGTTCCCAGTTTCCGCCCTGACAGCGCCACTGAGATCGACGTCATCGAGGAAGTAGCGAGAATCCACGGCTACGGAGCCATTGAGCGCACCACGCCGAGGTCGACCATCACGGGATCACTCACCCAGCGCCAACTCGATAGACGAACAGTACGCACCGCCATGATAGGGATGGGCCTCGACGAGGTAATGCCCATTCCGTTCCTGGCACCTGGTGACCTGGCCCGGGCGGGTCTGCGAGTCGACGGTATCACCGTCACGAACCCGCTGGTAGCCGAGGAGTCCGTGATGCGGGCCTCCCTTCGACCTGGGCTGCTGGCGACACTTGCCTACAACGCTTCACACCGGATGACCGGCTTGGGTATCTTCGAGGTGGGACACGTCTACCTGCTACCAGATCAACCTCAGCCTCTTCCCGATGAACGCGAGCACCTGGCCGTGGCACTTGCCGGGAGTGACGCTGCTGCTGCCGTTGGTGTCTGGTCTGCCCTCGCAGACGCATTAGCGGCACGCGACTACACCCTCGCGGCCGATGATCCTGCCGGACTGCACCCCACCAGGACCGCCCGGATAGAAGTGGCCGGGACGGCCGTCGGCTTCGTTGGCGAGATCGACCCCGGTGTCCTTGATGCCTTTGGCGTACCCGAGAGGGTGGCATGGCTTGAGGTTGATCTCGAGATCCTCTTGAGCCTCCCACACGGCGACAAGCCATACGCGTCGGTGAGCCGCTACCCATCGTCTGACATTGACCTCGCCTTTGAGGTGGACGATGACGTGCCCGCTGTCGAGGTTGAAGACCGCCTACGCACTGCTGGTGGCGACCTGCTGGTCGACCTAGCACTCTTTGACGTCTTCCGAGGAGCGCCAGTGGGGGAGGGTCGACGCAGCCTGGCATTCACACTCCGATTCCAGGCCGCCGACCGCACCCTTACCGACGCTGAGGTCTCCGGGGTCCGCCAAGCCTGCATCGAGGCTGTCGAGGGGAACCTGTCAGCGAACCTTCGGGGTTGATCCCCGCGTACACCGACAGCTGCGGTCAAGGGTAGGTTCTCCGGCCATGCGCACATGGAGAATCCACGAACTCGGTGACCCCATCGACAACCTGCTCCTAGAGGAGGTTGTCGATCCTGAACCCGGACCGGGTGAGGTGGTCTTGGAAGTGAATGCGGTGGGTCTGGCCTTTCCCGACGTGCTCCAGTGTCGTGGTCAATACCAGTTCAAGCCGCCACTGCCGTTCACCCCCGGAGGTGAGACAGCCGGGACCGTGTCCGCAGTAGGTGAGGGTGTCACCAGATTTGAGCCGGGCCAGATGGTGGTTGGAGTGGGTGGCGGCCTGGCCGAGAGGGTGTCCATTTCAGCGGACCGACTGTTTTCTGTTCCAGCTTCGGTGCCGGCCACAAAGGCCGCGGCCATTCCGCTCAACTACTGCACTACCTGGTACGCGCTCCACGACCGTGCGCAGCTTGCTGAGGGTGAGACCCTCTTAGTCACTGGTGCTGCCGGTGGGACCGGTTCGGCAGCCATCCAGTTGGGCTTGGCCGCGGGTGCCACAGTGATAGCGGTCGCCGGCGGGCCTGAGAAGACTGCGGCATGTACTGAACTAGGAGCACACTTCGTGGTTGACCATCGTGAAGTCGGGGACTTGGTTGAGAGAGTCCGGGAGTTGACTGATGGCAAGGGCGTCGACGTCGCCTACGACCCTGTAGGTGGTGAGATGTTCCAGCAAGTCAGGCGCACCATGGGCTGGAACGGGCGGCTGTTGGTGATCGGGTTCGTGGGTGGCATTCCGGATCTGACCATGAACCACGTGTTATTGAAGAACTATTCAGTAGTGGGTGTGCACTGGGGAGCTTCAGTGGGACGTGATCCAGAATCATTGGGTCGCCAGATGTCCTCACTTATGGCGTTGGCAGAGGATGGCTTGGTTGACCCGCTGCTACATCCTGTCTATGGCTTTGAGGATGGTTCAAGGGCGCTCCAAGACATAGCTGATCGCCTAGTGGCAGGCAAGGTAGTGGTGGGAACCATCTGAAGTGGACTGACTGGAATGAGTGGCAGGAGTCGTTTCGCGACCCGGTGAGGAGCTCCAACCTGCTGATCCAGCCCCTCAAATAAGCGGGTATGGGGGATCCTGAGTCAATTAGACGCATTAGTATGCATAATCAAGTATAATCAATGGATGCAGAAGATCGCCATCGTCGGGGCCTCCGGGTTCACCGGCGCCGAACTCCTCCGGTTGTGTGCCGCCCACCCCGAATTTGAAGTGGTGCTTGCTACCGGCGAGACCCAGGCCGGCACCGCCGCAGCCGATCTGTATCCCAGTTTGGCTGCCCAATATCCCAGCCTGATCTACGCAGAGGCCGACCCTGCCGCCCTTGACGGATGTGACGTCGCATTCCTGGGCCTTCCACATGGTGCCTCCCAGGCACTTGTTCCAGAACTCCTTGGTCGGGTAGGCCACGTGGTTGACCTTGGTGCCGACTTCCGGCTGACCGACGCCAGCCTCTACCCGATTTGGTACGGTGAGCCCCACACTGCACCCAGCCTTCTGGCCGAAGCTGTCTACGGCCTGCCAGAACTGTTTCGCAATAGCTTGCCCGGCGCGGCTCTCGTGGCCGTCCCCGGGTGCTACCCAACTGCCGCCGCCTTGGCCTTGGCCCCGTTCATGCGGGCCGGAGTGGTCGAACCTGGCAACATCGTGGTTGACGCCGCCAGTGGAGTATCTGGAGCCGGTAGGGGGCCAAAGCCGGGAACTACGTTCTGTGCCGTCGACGAGGACTTCTCTGCCTACGGCCTCGCCGGTGGAACAGTTGACGCTCCTGTTGGCCATAGGCACACGCCTGAGATCGAACAGGCCATCTCCATGGATTCCGACGGATCTGCTCTCGGGGCGATGGATGACGTCTCAGTTCTTTTCACTCCACACCTTGCCCCCATGAACAGGGGCATCCTGGCCACCTGCTATGTACGGCCCACAGCCGACATTGACTCCACATCAGCCCTCTCGCTGCTGTCCGACGCTTACACAGGTGAACCTTTCATCGTGGTCTCAAAGAGATCACCCTCAACGAAGGCCACGGCGGGTTCTAACACGGCCCACCTGACTGCCCGGGTCGACCCCAGAACCGGTTTGCTCATTGTGGTCTGCGCCATTGACAACCTGGTCAAGGGCGCATCGGGGCAGGCCATCCAGTGCGCCAACGTGGCATTGGGACTTGCCGAGGCGACCGGCCTTCCAACAACGGGGATGTACCCATGACCGTCACCGCAGTATCCGGATTCGTAGCCGCCGGCACGGCTTGTGGTGTCAAGCCTTCTGGCATGCCTGACCTAGCCCTCGTTGCTACTGCGGACGGTTCAGCTGTCACGGCAGCCGGAGTGTTCACCTCAAACAAGATGACGGCAGCACCCGTGCTGGTGTGCAGGCAGCATCTGGTCGCAACTGGTGGACGAGCTGTGGCCGTGGTTCTCAACAGCGGCAATGCCAACGCTGCTACTGGCTCACAGGGGCTTATCGACGCAGAGCAGATGTGCGTCCTCACGGCTGCTGAGTTGGGTTGTGCGAGCGATGAGGTCCTCGTCTGCTCCACCGGCTGGATCGGCTACCAACTGCCCATGGATGCGATCACCCTCGGGATCCCGGTCGTAGTCGCAACTCTTGACCCTGACGGTGGACAGGCTGCAGCAACGGCGATCATGACCACCGACACCGTTCCACGGACGACCCTCGTGGATGCCCACGGCTTCACGGTCGGAGGTATCGCCAAGGGAGCAGCCATGCTCGAGCCCAACATGGCCACGATGCTGGCTGTGCTCACCACAGATGCAGAGGTCGATGCAGCAACCGCCACAACCCTCCTCCAGAACGCGGTTGCCGGTTCGTTCAACTGCCTGACCGTCGATGGGGCCGAGTCCACCAACGACACCGTCCTACTGTTGGCCAGTGGCGCTGCCGGGCCGGTTGACCCGGCCACCCTGGGAGACGCCCTCAACGAGGCCTGTGGCGACCTAGCCGTACAGATGGCCGATGATGCGGAAGGAGCAACGAAGACTGTATTTCTCACCGTCAAAGGGGCTGCCACGGACGCCGAAGCGCTCAAGGCGGCCCGGGACACTGCCAACTGCCAACTGGTCAAGTGCTCTTGGTATGGCGAGGACCCCTACTGGGGGCGGATCGCCTCAGAGATGGGGGCCGCCGGAATCTCCTTCGATCCTGCCACCCTGACCATTTCCTACGGTGGAACACTGGTTTACGACCTGGGCGAGCCCGTGGAGTCCACAAATGACCAGGCTAAGACCCTTGCCCAACACATGGCAGGCCGACAGCTGGACCTAGTGGTGGACCTCGGCCAGGGCGCTGGAAGTGCCCGGGTTGTTACAACCGACCTCAGCCACGCCTACATCGACGAAAACATGCGGACTTCCTGATCCGCCCGACGAGAGACAAACCCATGGACCCACACAATCAACCCGAGGCGTTTTCACCGGACCGCCGTGCAGCTGTTCTCGTGGAGACGTTGCCATACATCCAGCAGTTCCGGGGGTCAGTGGTCGTCGTCAAGTTCGGGGGAAATGCCATGGTTGATGCCGACTTGGCCGCAAGGTTCGCCGAGGACATAGTGCTCATGCATTCGGTTGGCATACGGCCGGTCGTAGTCCATGGCGGTGGCCCCCAGATCGGCGAAATGCTCGCGAAGTTGGGCCTGGAGTCGGAGTTCAGGGATGGCCTGAGGGTGACCAATGCTGAAACCCTTGATGTGGCCCGAATGGTGCTCGTCGGCAAGGTGAACCGGGAGATCGTGTCGGCCATCAACGTACATGGGGCCCTTGCAGTGGGCCTCTCGGGCGAGGACGCATCGTTGATCGAGGCCTCCGAGCGGAACCCAGACCTGGGATTCGTGGGTGACGTAACAGCGGTCAACCCGGCGATCCTGGAGCGGGTGATGGCCGAGGACCTGATACCTGTTGTGGCAACCATCGGCGTCGACACCGATGGGCAGGCATACAACATCAACTCCGACACAGTTGCTGCGGCCCTTGCTGGAGCCCTCAGGGCCGACAGGGTCATGTACCTCACAGATATCGATGGCCTGAGGTCAGACGTGGACGACCCCGGAAGTCAGGTCTCCAGGCTCGATGTTGACGCCCTTGAGGCCCTCATCGCTGATGGAACGATCAGTGGTGGAATGATCCCCAAGGCTCAGGCGTGTATCGACGCGATCAGGGCTGGAGTGGGTTCTGCCCACATGGTGGACGGACGGGTGCAGCACGTATTGCTGCTGGAACTGTTCACTGACTTGGGTATCGGCACCATGGTGCTACCTGCTGAGGAGACTCTGCCATGAACACCGCCTCGAGTACACATGCAGACGCAGTCGGAGCTGGTCCATCGGAGCATTGCCCGATCATGCCCAACTACGGACAGCCAGTTGTTTCGTTCGTACGGGGCTCTGGCACTGAACTGTTCGACTCCGAGGGCGGTCGGTACCTGGATTTCCTCGGCGGCTTGGCGGTCACCAGCCTCGGGCACAGCCACCCTCGGATCGCAGCGGCTCTCGCTGAGCAGGCCTCTACGCTCCTTCACGTCTCCAACCTGTTCGCTACCGTGCCCCAAGTTGAAGTTGCCAAGCGGCTGGACGCTCTCATCCGGTCAGGGACCGGCGAGACCCAGCCCGGCCAAGTCCTCTTCCAGAACTCCGGAGCCGAGGCCAACGAGGGCGCCATCAAGTTGGCCCGGAAGTACCAGGGACGAGGCAGACACGGTGTTCTCTCTGCCTCCCGATCCTTCCATGGCCGCACTATGGCGACCCTGGCGGCAACCGGTCAGCCCGAGAAGCACGAGCCCTTTCAGCCACTACCGGAGGGCTTTAGGCATGCTACCTGGAACGATCTTGCTGCTTTTGAGGCTGCTATCGACCCATCCATTGGAACCATCCTGCTTGAACCCCTGCAAGGCGAGAGCGGCGTCAACCCGGCTGACATGGAATTCTTCGTTGGCATCCGGAGACTTTGTGACGAGCGCGGGATCCTGCTCATTGTCGACGAGGTCCAAACTGGTCTGGCCCGGACCGGGCGGTGGTTTGGCTTTCACCACCACGGCATCAAGGCTGACATCGTTACCGTGGCAAAGGCACTCGGCAACGGCGTGCCGATTGGTGCCGTCTGGGCGCCGGTGGAGATCGCATCCGCGTTCAAGCCCGGTGACCACGGTTCCACCTTTGGTGGGCAACCTCTAGCTGCCGCAGCCGCTTGTGAGGTTCTCCGGGTGATGGATGAGATCGATGCCCCCGTCCTAGCAACTGAGAAGGGCGCTGAGTTGACGGCACTGCTAAGCGAGTTGCCGGGTGTGTCAGGTGTACGGGGCCTTGGCTTGCTCCTTGCAGCCGAGTTGAACGAGGTGGCTTTGGCTGGGCGGACAGCCGCCGAGGTCGCCCTGGCGTGCCTGCACGCTGGCCTCGTCGTGAACGGTGTGACCCCGACTTCTCTGCGGTTTGCACCACCGCTCACAGTGAGCAGCGCAGAACTCCTTGAGGGTGTGGGCGTCCTGGCCAGCGTGCTCGATGCCCCGACCCCGACAGATGACGAAGCAGAGGTGGGCCAGTGAAGCACTTGTTAGAGATAGATGACCTGAGTGTCGCTGATCTGGGCCGGGTGCTGGACCTTGCCGTGGACCCGTCACCTCCGCAGGTACTAGACGGCCTCGGCATGGCACTTCTCTTCGAGAAGCCATCAGCACGGACCCGAAACTCCATGGAGATGGCAGTCGTGCAACTGGGTGGCCACCCCATGTACATACAGGCTGCCGAGGTCGGTCTCGGGGTTAGGGAATCGGTCGAGGACGTGACGCGGACACTTGCATGCTTCCATGCCTGTGTCGGTGCCCGGGTGTTTGACCATGCAACCGTGGAGGCAATGGCCGCCGTTCAGGCGGTACCCGTTGTGAACATGTTGTCCGATGGTGCTCATCCGTTGCAGGCATTGGCTGACGTGCTCACCATGAGGCAGGAGTTTGGCGACTTGACAGACCGGGTCATCACATATGTAGGCGATGGCAACAATGTGTTCAGGTCCCTGGCGCTGGCCGCCGGAATGCTTGGCATGGAGGTTCGGTTCACCGGTCCTGCTGGTTACCGGCTAGACGACATAGACCGGGACCGGTTGGGCTACGCCGGTATCAAGTTCGATGAGTTCGACCGGCCAGAGGAGGCTGTTGAGGGAGCTGATGCTGTCTACTCAGACGTTTGGGTGTCGATGGGCCAAGAGGACGAAAAGGCTCAGCGGTTAGCTGACTTCGAGGGCTTCCAAGTCGACGGTGACCTCATGGATGCCGCTGGCGAGCAGGCCGTATTTCTGCATTGTCTTCCTGCCCACAGGGGCGAGGAGGTCACCGACGGAGTCGTTGATGGTCCCTCTAGCCGGGTGTGGCCGCAGGCCGCCAACCGGATGCACGCAGCTAGGGGCCTCCTGGCGTGGCTCTTGGGCGAGGCCACTGACGAGGGGAGCAGATCATGAGCAAGCACCAGCGACAGCATCGGATCACACGACTACTGGCCGACAATGTCGTTACCAGCCAGGAACAGCTGGTCGGCCTCTTGGCAGCGGAAGGGATCGAGTCCACTCAGGCCACCGTGTCGCGCGACCTCGAGGACCTCGGAGCCGTCAAGGTTCGGGTTTCTGGAGGTGAGAGCGCCTACGCCATACCTGAACTTCCCTCAGACCGGGTTGCCCCCGAGAGTCAACTCAAGCGGGTCATGGGCGAGTGGGTGGTCGATGTCGTGTCATCGGCCAACCTGGTCGTTTTGCGGACACCACCAGGCTCAGCACACGTTGTCGCATCAGCACTCGACAGGACAGGCCTGCCTGAGGTTGCGGGCACGGTGGGCGGCGACGACACCGTGCTGGTGGTGGCTGTCGACGGCACGACCGGGAGCGACCTCGCTAGTAATCTGCGGAGCCTGGCAGGGTTCTGAGAGGACCGGAGTCAAACAACATGGATACGGAATGGAGCACGTGGTGACTGGCACCGGAATCGAAAAGGTTGTCCTCGCCTACTCGGGGGGACTCGACACCTCGATCATCTTGAAGTGGTTGGAGGAGACCTACGGCTGTCAGGTCGTTACCTTCACCGCAGACCTAGGGCAGGGAGAGGAGATTGAACCAGCGCGGGCTAAGGCTGAAGCCATGGGTGTCAAAGAGATCTACATCGAGGACCTACGTGAGGAGTTTGTGGCCGACTTCGTGTACCCCATGTTCCGGGCCAACGCCCTCTACGAGGGCGAGTACCTACTCGGAACGTCGATAGCTAGGCCGCTCATTGCCAAGCGACTCATCGAGATCGCAGACGAGACAGGAGCTGATGCCGTCAGCCACGGTGCTACGGGCAAGGGCAACGACCAGGTCAGATTCGAGTTGAGTGCCTACGCGCTCAATCCCGACATCAAGGTGATTGCCCCCTGGCGAGAGTGGGACCTGGGCTCCAGACAAAGCCTGCTGGACTACGCCGAGAAGCATTCCATTCCGATCGAGATGAAGCGGGGCACAAAGTCGCCTTACTCGATGGATGCCAACCTGCTACACATTTCCTTTGAAGGCGGACCGCTTGAGAACCCATGGAATGAGCCAACCACCGAGATGTGGCGCTGGTCGGTCAGCCCTGAAGCGGCTCCCAACGAGGCCACCTACATTGACCTCACCTATGAGCAAGGCGATGTTGTCGCCATCGATGGAAGGGCCATGACACCCGCAACAGTGCTCGCTGAGTTGAACAGAGTGGGTGGTGCGAATGGTGTGGGCCGGACCGACATCGTTGAGAACCGGTACGTGGGAATGAAGTCACGGGGCGCATACGAGACACCCGGCGGCACCATCCTTCTCAAGGCTCACAGGGCCATCGAATCGATTACTCTCGATAGCGGAGTGGGTCATCTCAAGGATGACTTGATGCCCCGGTACGCCGAGATGGTCTACAACGGGTTTTGGTTCAGCCCTGAACGGGAGATGCTCCAGGTAGCCATCGACCAATCTCAGCAATGGGTGAACGGTCGGGTGAGGTTGCGGCTCTACAAAGGAAATGTCGACGTTGTCGGCCGGGAATCCGATGACACTCTGTTCGACGAAGCCATCGCCACCTTCGAAGAAGATGACGGTGCCTACGACCAGGCCGATGCTGAGGGCTTCATCAAGTTGAACGCCCTGCGGCTGCGGACCCTGGCACGAAGGCAGGCCAGGGCTGCATCAAGGAGACAGGGCACATGACCACGCTGTGGCACGGACGGTTCGATGAAGGTCCTGCTGAGGCGCTCCAGGCCCTCAACGACAGCCTTCCCATTGACCGACGGATGTTTCGCGAGGACATCGCTGGCTCACGCGCCCATGTGGCGATGCTGGCCCGGGTCGGTCTCATCAGTGATGCCGATGCTGGTGCAATCGAATTGGCATTGGATGCCACCGAGGCCGAACTGGCTGATGGCTCTTTCGAATTTGCTCCTTTCGACGAGGACATTCACACTGCGGTGGAACGCAGAGTCACTGAGTTGGCCGGCGAAGCCGGGGCCAGGCTCCACACCGGTCGGAGTCGGAACGACCAGGTCGCTACTGACCTGCGGCTGTGGACCAAGCGAGAACTCCTTGAGATAGCCGCCCTCATCGGGCGGTTCCAGGCAACCCTGGCTGCACGAGCCGACCAGGTCGGCGACGCCTACCTGCCGGGCTACACGCACCTCCAGCAGGCCCAACCGGTGCTGCTTGCCCACCACCTCCTGGCCCACGGTTGGGCACTGTCTCGCGACGTGGACCGGCTGCTGGATGCAGTGGTGAGGACAGACGTGTCCCCTCTTGGTGCTGGAGCTCTTGCTGGATCGTCGCTGCCGCTGGATCCAGATGGGGTGGCCGCCGATCTGGGGTTTTCAGAGCGGTTCGAAAACTCCATAGACGCCGTATCTGACAGAGACTTCGTGGCCGAGGCGCTGTTCGCCCTGGCGCTGCTAGGCGTGCATCTGTCGCGACTAGGCGAGGAGATAGTGCTCTGGTCTACCGAAGAGTTCGGATTCGTGGGACTTGATGACGCCTTTTCCACCGGCTCCTCGATGCTGCCCCAGAAGAAGAACCCCGATATCGCTGAGATAGCCCGGGCCAAGGCAGGCCGGCTGATCGGAAGTCTGACGGGCCTACTGGCGACACTGAAGGGCCTACCTCTGGCTTACGACAAGGACCTTCAGGAGGATAAGGAACCCCTGTTTGAGGCTTGTGACTCGGCGCGTCTGACCCTGCTCGCAATGGAGGGCCTGGTCTTGACCATGGAGTTGCGGACCGATCGGATGGCAGAGGCTGCCGATAACCCATTCGGTGCTGCCACCGACCTGGCTGAGTTTCTGGTTGTGTCCGGCATGCCGTTCAGGGAAGCCCACGCTGTTGTGGGCGGTCACGTACGGACAGCACTGGCTGGCGAGGCCCACCTGGCTGACTTGGTTGCCGCCGACGAGAGGTTGGGTCCTGAGGCGGCAGCACTCTTGGAACCAGGAGCAGCGGTGAGACGCAGGACCACACCCGGTGGTGCTGGCCCGGAGCCGGTGGCCCGACAGAGGAAACGGTTCGCCGAGCAGCTCACCAACCAGGAGGCACGACTGGCCTCACTGTCGTGACATCCAGACTCTCAGAGCAGGCAGACTTGTATGGCCGTCGCGGTGTGGAGCCTGGTGACGTTGTCGCCTCTGGACCGGCGGGCCCAGAGCAGGACCGCATTCTCAAACTCCTAGCTGACCACGACGATGCACTGGACAGGTCCTGTCGTCCCGGCCACCTGACCGGCTCCGCGCTCGTCATCGACCCGGCGGACCGGAAGATCCTCCTCATGTTCCACACCAAGTTGAAACGCTGGCTTCAGCCAGGAGGCCATGCCGATGGTGACGGCGATCTTGCTCGGGTAGCGCTAAGGGAAGCAAGCGAGGAGACTGGCATTGAGGGTCTCAGAGTGTGTGAACCACCCGTGGACCTAGACATTCATGTTGTGGACCCGCCTGCTGAGGAAGCCCACGAGCACCATGATGTTCGCTTCTTAGTGGTGGCGCCTCCCGGAGCGGTACCCGTGGGAAACCACGAGTCCCAGGGACTCAGATGGGTGACTTATGGTGAGCTGGAATCACTCGGCGCCGATGTTGGCCTACTGCGCCTTGCTGGACGGGCACTTGCCCATCTGGGGGACATGGAGGAAGCGGGCCTCCTCTAGCGGTGGGGGTCAGAGGTCGCCGGGGTCAAGGCAGCTATCCATGTCGTTAACCCTCGCAAAGCCGTTCATGCGCTCTTGAATGCTGCCAGCTCCACCCGGCAGGGTCGACATGAGCGGTCGCACGTCACCCTCTGTGCGGAGTCGCTCTGCGTGGACTCGTCGGTCAGACAGGTAAGTGTCCCAGTCGGCTAACCAGTTGCCGATAAGAAAAGCATCTTCGTGTGTACCCGGCTCAAGGGCCCTCAGGTCAGTAACCATGGCCGAGAGCACAACAGTTGCCTCGTCTAAGTCGGCAGCACGACTGGCAGGATTAGTGACGCTGGAGGCCGGGGCGATGGCGGCAATATCTTCAAGCATTTCTACACAGCGGGCCTCAGCTGCTTCGGCCCAGAAGCCGTCATCTAGTCGGTCGGGGTTACCCGAGCGGGCGAGGAAGAAAGCGTAGAACCACATACTTGCCATGGCGAGGACGAGGAGACCCAAGAAGACCCGCCCCGGGGTGAGCCTGCCACCTGTCATTTGGCTCACTGGGAGACCCTGATGGACACGATGGCCCCGGGAGCGGCCTCGGTGCCAGGCACGGGGTCCTGCCACCAGACGTAACCGACTGGGGCGTTGGGATCATCGGGGTCGTCAACCTCGGTGGTTTCGTAGCCGAGTCCTTCAGAAGTGAGCAGCGCAGTGGCGTCCTCTGCGAGGTGTCCAACCAGATTGGGGACCGACACCGTTTCGATTGCTGCTGGTTCGACGACAACTTCGACGAGCATCGATCCGTCGGGCCTGATCGAGGTGCCTACACCTGGGGACTGGCCGATGATGGTTCCCGGCTCCGAGCCCTGGACCTCGACGCGGACTGCGTTGACGATTCTGATGTCGGTTTCGGCGTCCTTGAGCATTTTGACGGCATTCTCAAGAGTGAGGCCGATTAGTTCAGGGGTTGGCACAGCGTTGATAGGTGGTCTGGTAGTCGTTGTGGTTGATGACGGTGGGGGTGCGGCGAATGAGGCCATTGGTAGGTCGGTGTGGGCAGCCTCCATGACGTCTTTCCAGATGAGAGCCGGGTAGGTGCCGCCGTAGACCTTGCGGTCGGTGGTCGGTGGGATCATGGGTATCTGGGCCTCCGGGAAGCCGACCCACACCGCTGTGGTGCGCTGGGGCGTGTAGCCCACGAAAACAGCGTCGGCGTAGTTCTGGGTGGTGCCGGTCTTGCCGGCGGCTGGACGACCGAAGTCGGCGCGGTGTCCCGTTCCCTGAGTGATGGTGCCCTCCAGAATCCAGGTCAACTGGTCCGATAGACGTGCATCCAGGATGCGTTCTTGTTCGCGGCTCCACTCCCAGAGCACCGTTCCGTCTGAGCGTCTTATTATCCTCGTCACATACGCCGGTTCGATGTGTACTCCGCGGTTGGCAAAGGTTGAGTAGGCGGTTGCCATGTCGAGCATTGTCGTGTTTGAGGTGCCGAGAACGTTGGAGTTGACCTCCTGGATGGGGGACTCCATCCCAAGGCGCCTCGCCATGCTTACGACCCGATGTGGACCCATCTCCATGTTGAGTTGCGCATAGACGGTGTTGTACGAGCTGCGAACCCCACGGATGAGCGTGACCGACTCGGGGATGGGTGGGGGCAGCAGGGCCTCTCCCTCTGGTGGCTCCCAGGTCCAGCCGGGCACGGCCTCTAGGGCCTCGACTCGGAAGGTGAACAGTTCGCCTCTGTCGTACTCGTAGCGGCGATTGTTCATCCATGCAGCCAACTCAACCGACTCTTCCCTGCTCTTGCGTTCAGAACCACGGGCCCAGACTCTCACCGTCTCTACGTGGTCCGGGGGTACATCGAGGTGCTCCTCTCTGCGTTGGTATTTCTCGAGGGCAGCCAGACCCTCCTCGAAACGGGCCTCTAGGCCCTTGTGACCGTTCACTCCACCAGTCACCCGCCAGACCCGGTTCTCCTCGATAGTGCCAGCAATCTCAAATTCGACCACGTTGGGCGCTGGGTAGGAGGCTGTGGCGCTCCAACCGGCTTCAAGTGCCGCAGCCAGGCCGATGGGCTTCATGGAGGAGCCAACCTGTCTACCGAGGCCTATGGCCAGGTTGTACTTTGCGTCGGCATCGTCTGCGAAGAAGTCGCGGCCACCGACCATGGCCAAGACATGGCCGTTCTGAGGGTTGATAGTCACGATGGCAGCATCGGGGTGGCCTTGGCCCGCCGGCAGGTGTCTCTCGACAGCAGCTTCAGCAGCAGCCTGCAACTCCAGGTCAAGGGTTGTTTCGATGCGGACACCGCCCTCAAAGAGGAGTTGCTCGCGGACTCCGCGGGTTGCTCCGAAGGCCGGGTTCTCAAGGAACCACTGCCTTACTTCTTCCACAAAGTGGCCGGCTGGGTAGCGGGTCTCAAGGCGGGCCGTGTACTCCTCAGTTACCGGAGGCAGGGCGATGGCGCCGTTGTATTGGTCCTCGCTGATGTACTCGTTAGTCAGCATTCGCTCCAACACCAGGTGGCTGCGCTTGAGGCTTTTCTCGTAGTTGAGGAGTGGGTCGTAGCGGCCTGGAAGCTGGATGATGCCGGCCAACATGGCCGCTTCGGGCAGATTGAGCTCATAGAGGTCCTTGTTGAAGTAGGTCTGGGCAGCTGCTCTGATGCCGTAGGCGCCATGACCGAAGTAGACGGTGTTGAGGTACTGCAGCAAGATGAAGTCCTTGCCGTACTCGTCTTCGAGTCGGGTGGCATACCAGATCTCCTCCAGCTTGCGGCTGGCGGTCTTCTCTGTGTTTTGGATGATGGCCAACTTCACGTATTGCTGGGTGATCGTGGATCCACCCTGGCTGATGCCACCCGCTTCAAAGTTGGTGCGGGCAGCCCGGATGATGGCTTTCAGGTCAATACCGTCGTGGATGTAGAAGCGTTCGTCCTCAATGGAGATGACGGCCTGGCGGACTATCTCGGGGATCTCGTCGATGCGGCGCACGCTGGTGCGATTCTCGGGTGCCACCATTGTGGTGAGGTGGGTTCCGTCGGCTGCCACGACGGTTGAAGACTCAGCGGTCTCGGGGATAGTGATTTCGAACTTGGGTGTCTCGTAGCGGTAGCAACCCGTGGCCACCGCTGACAGAACCAGAATCACACCGATGGCGCGGACGAGCGGGTGGGTGGCTCTTGGCATCCCTCCATTCTGACCGAGGGATGGGCCGTTGAGGCGTCAGTGGGGCTGCATACTGGTGGTTGTGGACGGATCTTTGATACTTGACGACCTGGTGGCACGAGGCCTGGTGCATGACAGCACGGATCTGGATGCCCTGAGGACCAGGCTGGCTGAGGGCCCCGTCACGCTCTACTGCGGGTTCGACCCAACCTCTGACAGCCTTCACATCGGCCATCTGGTTCCACTCTTCCTCCTTCGTCGCTTCCAGGACGGCGGCCATAGGCCAATCGCTCTGGCTGGTGGAGCTACTGGCATGGTGGGGGACCCGAGTGGCCGTTCCGAGGAGCGGAACCTGCTCGAAGAGGGCGAACTCAGCGCAAACGTAGAGGCAGTGGCCGTTCAGTTGCGGGCGTTCCTGCGTTTCGATGGTGATGACACAACCGCAGCCGTGCTAGTGGACAACCGTGAGTGGACCGTTGGCGTCGACGTGTTGGAGTTTCTGCGTGACGTTGGCAAGCACGTCACCATCGGAACCATGCTCGGTAAGGACTCCATCAAGACCCGCCTGGCTGGGGACCAGGGCATCTCCTTCACCGAGTTCAGCTACATGCTGCTCCAGGCCAACGACTTTTTTGAGTTGCATGCTCGCCACGGATGTGAGCTCCAAGTGGGTGGTTCCGACCAGTGGGGAAACATCACGGCAGGGATCGATCTAGTTAGACGTCGCTCAACGGCATCGGCACACGGCCTCACTGTTCCACTGCTCACTCGCGCCGACGGAGCCAAGTTCGGCAAAACGGCCGAGGGTGCCATCTGGCTGGATCCGACGCGCACCCTTCCCTTTGAACTGCACCAGTACTTCTTGAATGTCGATGACCGCGACGTAGAGCGGTTTCTCTTGCAGTTGACATTCGTGTCGGTACCAGCCGTGGCTGCCGTGATGGCCACCCACGCTGCTGCCCCTGAGGAACGGGTCGCACAGAACCGCCTCGCAGATGAGGTAACCACGCTCTTACATGGTGCCGAAGAGACTGCAAGGGCACGTCTAGCAGCAGTCGGCCTCTTCGGAGACGAGCCGCCAACCATCGAGGTGATTGAGGCGATAAGGGGCATCGTGCCCGAGTCGACTGTGGTTGCCGCCGACATCGATAGTGACGAGTCACTTGTTGACGTTCTAGTCGTGAGTGGCCTTTGCAGTTCAAGGAGTGATGCTCGGCGCACGATCAAGGGTGGAGGTGTCTCAGTTAATGGCCTGAGGCAGGAGGCCGACACCTCGGCCCTGCCACCCGATTCGGCCCTAGGCGGTCGTTTCATTCTGCTCCAGAAGGGTCGTCGCAGCCGGCACCTTCTAGTGCTTGCCTGAACCCTGGGCTGTCACAGCTCTCAGACCCGATGATGGAGCAGAAATTGACCCTTTGGGGGGTTGGGTAGTAACGGGGCTAGCGCTAGTGTTGCCATACCCACCGGCGCTTTGACCATTTGGTTATAGCGCCATTAAGTGGGTGGTTGCCCCATCGGCAGGTCCGGTTCCGGATCGAATCGGTGGTGCGGTCTGAGGGCACCACCGCCTCCACTGCTTGTGGTGGCGTGTGCCCGGCGACTTCTGGTTGCCAGGTGTTCCTTGAAATCGGAATAGAGGACGAAAAAGCCAGTGCGGGCTGTCCACCGACGATCGCGAGTCGTCATTGGACAGACCTTGACAATTTCAATAGCACTGACGGACAACGGTGGCCGACTTCGGTCGACCATCATTGCCCTGTGCCAGGTCACCCAGGATTGGTGTCCAGGGTGACCTCAGACTCGCGTCGGCACCACCTTTGGTTGGTGTCGCACCAATGATTCGACGGTACACACCGCTTCTGCGGAGGTGTGCCCGAGATTTCGACGGAGAGTTTGATCCTGGCTCAGGACGAACGCTGGCGGCGGGCCTAATACATGCAAGTCGAACGCACTCGACCTTCGGGTCATATGAGTGAGTGGCGAACGGGTGAGTAACACGTGAGGAACCTGCCCTGAAGACCGGAATAACCCGAGGAAACTCGAGCTAATACCGGATATCCCCATCTGGTCGCATGGCCGGATGAGGAAATGTTCAGGCGCTTCAGGAGG
>MPLX02285774.1_pt1 | contig 88853 bp, 78 predicted proteins | sample 1617341 | NCBI WGS metagenome assembly MPLX02 (sample SAMN05944804, study PRJNA350692) | marine metagenome | biome: marine; feature: ODZ; material: water; isolation source: 120 m water sample filtered on 0.2 um supor filter | place: Pacific Ocean | collected 2012-04-08 | depth 120m m | reverse complement strand
GGAGACCGCTCTTGTCATGTTTTGGTCAACAGCACGCCTGCTAACTACAACCGAGTATCGCGCGCAGTAAGGTCTACATGCGGACCACTTTCGCCGGATCGTCTGCTAAAAGTACATTACCCTTGAGGGCGATGGCCTTGGGGAAGCGTTGGAATCTAGCGTTTGCCGAAACGTTTGCCCCAGCGTGATCTGTGTTGCGCTAATGATCTTTGAGCGTGACTAGAATGGCTGTTTTATTGGATATAGGGACCGTTCAGACTGGACGCAGGAGAAAAAGCGTGCGCAAACCTGATACGTTGACGCAAGAGATTGGTGTTCTCAAGCGGCGCGAAGTAGAAGCGCGAATTCTGGCACCCGTGATCGACGCGATGGGGGACGCTTTCGGCAGGGAAAAGGTTCTTGCGATTTTGTCGGAGGCCATCGTCAAGGTTGCACGTGAACAAGGCGCGGAGATGGCTAGGGAAATGGGCAGGAATGATGCCGGGGCCTTTGTCGATAATCTTGAAGCCTGGACCCGTGACGGTGCGCTTGAGATCGAAACCGTCACCACTAGGCCAGCCAAAGTGGACTTCAACGTAAAGCACTGTCGATATGCCGAGATGTATAGAGATCTTGGCATTCCGGAACTTGGAGTCATTCTCTCATGCAATCGTGATCACGCCATGATCGAAGGGTTTGCGCCTGATGCAGAGCTCAAGCGTACGCAAACGATCTTGAGCGGTGGTCCAAATTGCGATTTTCGGTATCAATTCATGGACGATGAGGGCGATTTAAGGGCTGCGTCCAGTATTCGCAAGGGGTCGCAAGTGTAAGAGCTGGATCGGGTGGGTCGTGGTCAGAAGCTTGGGGGAAGCCTGCGATATGGTGGTTGCCGTCTGATGTCCCCACGATCTCGACCTACGCGCAGCACACTATTGACCTCGTGCCGCACGCGGTAGACGGACACCGACTTTTCGACGTTGTTGACCGGCTGCTCTCCAAGATAATTGAAGCCGACAGCGAGCTTTGCCTCTGACTTCGTCCAGCATAGTGGGCCTCCTGCGATGCCTCTTGCCCGGCGTCCGGGAGCGTGGTCAGTTTGGGTAGTAGGTTGACGGATGAGATGAAGGACGCCCGCTATGCTGAACGAGGCGCTGTTGTCGATAAACCAGGCCACCACGCGAGAGCAGTGGTCGTTACCCGAGGCAGTGGGCGGCTATGCACGCCAGGGCGTGCACGGGATTGCCGTGTGGCACGACAAGCTGCGCGAGATCGGCCTGGCAGAAGGCGCGCGCCTATTGCGCGAGCACGACATGACCGTGACGGGCTATTGCATCGGCGGGCTGGTCACTGCCACCGACCATGCCGCTTTGTCGGCGGCGCTCGACGAAAATCGCCGCGCCATCGAGGAAGCGGCGGTGATCGGGGCGCAATGCATCGTCTTCGTTGCCGGCGGTTTGGTTGATGGCTCGAAGGATTTGGTGGGCGCGCGGGCGCGCTGTCTCGACGCGCTCGATGTGTTGCTGCCCGAGGCGAAGGCGGTCGGTGTCACTATCGCGCTCGAGCCGTTGCATCCCATGATGTGCGCCAACCGCGCTGTGCTGACCACGCTTGGCGAAGCTAATGACTGGTGCGACCAGCTGGGCGCGGGTGGCGAGCTCGGTATTGCGGTCGATGTCTATCACCTCTGGTGGGACCCCAATCTGGCGCACGAAATCGGCCGCGCGGGACCGCGCATCGTCGCCTTCCATATCAACGACTGGCTCGAGGATACGCGCGATCTGCGGCTCGACCGAGGCATGATGGGCGATGGCGTGATCGATATTCCTGGCATCCGCGCCATGGTCGAAGCGACAGGCTATGCCGGGCATCGCGAAGTCGAGATATTCTCTTCTCGCGACTGGTGGCAGCGCGACCCGGACGAGGTGGTGCGTATCATCAAGGAACGTTATCAGACAGCCGTCTAGGAGGAAGTCATGGAGCCTGTTCGCTGGGGTGTGCTGGGCTGCGCCGATATCGCCTTGAGGACCGTCATTCCGGCCATGCAGCAGAGTCCGTTGACGCCGGTCCTCGCACTCGCCTCGCGCAACGGCGACAAGGCGCGCGCGACCGCGGATTCGCTCTGTATTCCAAAGGCATACGAAAGCTACGAGGCGCTGCTTGCGGATGACGACATCGATGCAGTCTACAACCCCTTGCCCAATAACTTGCACCTTGAATGGAGCGTCAAGGCGCTAGACGCTAGCAAGCATGTGCTCTGCGAGAAGCCTCTCACCATGGATGCGAAAGAGGCGGAAACTCTGATCCATGCCCGCGATCGCACAGGCCTTTGCATCGAGGAAGCCATGATGGCGCGTGACCATCCGCAATGGAGTATCGTTCGAGAGCTAATTGAAGCCGGTAGGATTGGTCAGCTGCGAGCCCTCCACCTTGCCTTTTCGTATCACAATTCCGATCCCACTAATATCCGCAACAAGGTCGAGACCGGGGGTGGCGGCATTTACGACCTAGGCATCTACACCAGCACCATCGCGCGCTTGGTCTTCGCCGACGAGCCGCGCCGACTCGTGGCGCTGGTCGATATCGATCCCGACTTCGGCACCGATCGGCTGGCCTCGGTGATGCTCGATTTCGGCACCTCGCGCCAGGCTTGCTTCACCGTTGCCACCCAGACCGGGCGCTATCAGCAGGCGCAGATTCTGGGCGCTGAAGGCTGGATCCACATCGAGTTTCCCTTCGCCCACGTGCAGCCGCGTACGGTCTATCTGCATCATTGCTGTAGCCCTGGCTTCGACATCACACGCATCGAGGTGCCGACGATCAACCAGTATACTATTCAGGGAGAGCGCTTCTCGCGACTGATCCGCGGCGAGCCGACCACGGAGTGGCCGCTGGAGTTGGCGTTTGCCGGCATGCGTGTACTCGACGCTATTCGCCGCTCGCACGGAAGTGGCGGCTGGGAGGACGTATGAGCGGCGAACCCAGCACCGGCCGGGCACTGCTGCATCGCTTCAAGACGCTCGGCATCGACTATCTCTTCGCCAACTCTGGCACCGATTTTCCACCCCTTATCGAGGCCCTGGCGGGCGGTGATGTCGCGGCAATGCCGCAGCCGCTGGTCATGCCCCACGAGCACGCGGCGATGGGCATGGCGCACGGCTACACCTTGGCTACCGGAAAGCCCCAGGCAGTGATGGTGCACACTAATGTGGGGCTCGCCAATGCTGCCATCGGCGCGCTCAACGCGGCTTACGACCAGATTCCAATGATCCTCTGTTCCGGGCGCACGCCAGCCACTGAGAGCGGCCGGCTGGGCTCGCGCAGCAATCCCATCAACTGGGGCCAGGAGATGCGTGACCAAGCGGCGCTGGTGCGGGAGGTGGTGAAGTGGGACTACGAACTACGCTTCCCGGAGCAGGTCTACGATGTGGTCGACCGTGCCTGGGCCATCGCCATGTCGCAGCCGCGCGGCCCAGTATATCTCAGCCTGCCGCGCGAGGTTTTGAGCGCACCGTGCCCGCCGCCGCTGCAACCGGCACCGACCTTGGTGCCTGTGCAGATAGGTCCTGTCCACAAGGATGTGGCGAGGGCTGCCGAGATTCTGACTGCTGCCGAGCGGCCACTATTCATCGTTCAGCGTGGCGCCGGCGGTGCGGTCGGATTCGCCACCCTGGCTGGTCTGGTCGAGCGCTGGTCCATTCCCGTTGCTCAGTTTTGGCCGCTGCAGCTCGCTATCGCCAGCGATCATGCCATGAATGCGGGTTACGACCCGGCGCCGTGGCTGGTTGAGGCTGATGCGGTGCTGGTTATCAACGCGCTGACTCCCTGGGCGCCATCGCAAGTCTCGCCGCCAGACGACTGCAAGGTTATTCACATCGGGCCCGATCCCTTGTTCACCCGCTATCCAATACGCGGCTTCCGGGCTGACGTGACGGTGGCGGGTGAGGTGGCAGCGGTGCTGGCCGCGCTGGATGCTGAGATGGGTACGCCGGGCGAGCTGACGCGGCGTGCGCACGTTGCCGGGCGCTGTGCGGAGATACGCTCTGCCGCCGAGGCTGAGGCCGCCGCGGGCCGGGGTGCCCCCATGACAAAGGCCTGGGCCGCGCAGTGCGTGTCGGACCTGCTGGCCGAGCATGACGGCGTGCTGTTCACTGAGCTCGGTTGTCCCACGGCGAACATGACGCTGCGCCATGCGGAGGCCTTCTACCAGGAGCCCCACTCGGGCGGGCTCGGCTGGGGCTTTCCGGCGGCGCTCGGCAGGCGTCTCGCCGAACCCGGTCGGCTCGTGGTGGCGACCGTCGGCGATGGCTCCTATATCTTTGCCAACCCTACGGCCTGCCATCAGATTGCCGAGGCGCTGGACCTACCGATCCTGCTCGTCGTGCTCAACAACGCCGCCTGGGACGCGGTGCGTCGGGCCACTCTCGAGATATTCCCCGATGGTTATGCCGCGCGCGCCAATGCGATGCCGCTGACCTCTCTCGCGCCGACCCCCGATTTTGCCAAACTCGCAGAGGCCCATCGTGCCTGGTCGCAGACGGTCGAAGCGGGCAGAGAGCTACCGGCAGCGCTTGCGCACGCGGCCCAGGTGGTGTTGAAGGAGCGTCGTCTGGCTTTGTTGGAAGTGCGGGTCTCTTAAGAGAATGGGCAAAATACCACTGGGCGCCATCCCGGGCCACTACGCGGCGCTGCTCGGCGAGGACCGGGTGGCCCTGATCCACCCAGAAGGTGAACTAAGCTGGGGCGGGCTCGAGCGCGCCACGAACCAACGGGCGCGTCGGCTTGCCAAGCTCGGCGTGGAAGCGGACGACCTGGTCACCATTGCCCTGCCCAACGGCAATCGCTTCTTCGAGACCACGTTCGCGATCTGGAAGCTGGGGGCGACACCGCATGTGGTGTCCTCGCGCCTGCCGGCGGCGGAGTTGCAGGAAATCATCGCCGTGGCCAAGCCGCGCCTGGTTATCGGTCCCGATCCGGAAATTCTGCCCGGCACCACAGTCCTGCCCGCGGATTTCACGGCCACAAGCCATGACGACGGGCCCATGCCGGCCAAGGTCGCGCACTATTGGAAGGCCATGTCGAGTGGCGGTTCCACGGGGCGGCCCAAGATCATCGTCGATCATAATCCGGCGGTGTTCGATCCGGATGAAGAGGATTTCCTCGACATGCCGAGCGCGGGCTGCCTGTTAAACCCGGGCCCACTCTATCACAATGCGCCCTTCATCATGGCGCATCGCGGCCTCTTTCGCGGCAACCAAGTGGTGGGCATGCTGCGCTTTGACGCGGCGGAGTCTCTGCGCCTGATCGAGCAGCACTGCGTTGAATGGGTGATGATGGTACCAACCATGATGCACCGTATCTGGCGCCTCGATGCGGCCGAGCGCGAGGCCTTCGATTTGTCGAGCTTGCGTATCGTCAGCCATGTCGCTGCACCCATGCCGATCTGGCTCAAGCAGAACTGGATCGACTGGCTTGGGTCTGAGCGCGTCTGGGAACTCTATGGCGGCACTGAAGGTACTGGCGTCACTTGGTGCAGCGGCACGGAATGGCTAGCGCACAAGGGTACCGTCGGTAAGACCGTGCGGGGCTCTAGCGTGCGCATTCTCGACGAAAATGGCAAAGATTGTCCGTCCGGGGTCATGGGCGAAGTCTATCTGATGCCGGAAGCCGGACCCGGAACTAGCTATCACTATATCGGCGCAGAGGCCAAAGTCGCGGATGGGGGCTGGGAGACTCTCGGCGATGTTGGCTACGTCGACGAGGACGGCTATCTCTATCTCGGTGACCGCCGTGGAGACATGATCATCTCGGGCGGTGCCAACATCTATCCGGCCGAGGTTGAGTCGACGCTGGCCGAGCATCCGGGTGTCGATACGGTAGTGGCGATTGGCTTGCCAGACGAGGATATGGGAGAGCTCGTACACGCCATTGTACAGCCGCATGACGACTGGAACGACAAACTCAACGACACCATGTTGGCGGAGTTTGTCAAAGAGCGTCTAGCCCGCTATAAGACACCGCGCAGTTATGAGTTTGTCACCTATTCATTGCGCAACGATGCTGGAAAAGTACGCCGCTCCCAGCTGCGCGCCGAGCGCATTCCCACTAAAGCCTAGGTTGGCTCCAACTCACGCTCTACCATCGGCTTGATCTCGGTATGAAAGTTTCCATGGTCACCAACGCTTTGCGGTGTGACGATCCGCCAACCTGGAAGTGAAACATGTAGTGCGAGGCACGTGAGGCGCGGATCTTGCCGCAGAGGTGCTCGGCGATGATCTCGCAATCGCCGATCAGGAGGTTCTGTGCCATCTCCTTGAGCGGAATCTCATCCGGCCGGGGCACTTCCGTCATCATGCCGCCGTCCATCACTTCGGCGCGCCGCCGCAGCGTTGAGGTCAGCCGCATCTGGTGGCGGCAGTTGTCAGCATAGGCCAGCGTCTCCTCCGGGCTTTCCGTGACGCACATGAAGCGTTGCACGCCAAGCGGCATAGTCTCGCTATCGCGCCCTTCCGCTGCGAACATCTCGGCGACGCGCGCGCACATGGTGCGTTGGTATTCAGCCCCTAGCCAACGTCCGGTGAACATGGGCGTCAGACCGCGCTGGGCGCAAAGCCTGTGGCCGAAGGGGTTGTCGCCGGCAAGCCAGATGTTTGGTATGTCATTGACAGGGCGGGCGCTGATATGGGTCTCGGGCAGCTGATAGTATCGACCGTCGTAAGCGAAGGTCTCTTGCCCGAAGGCGAGTAACAGCATGTCGAGAAATTTCGTCAGCATGCCCTGGGCATCGGTCAGATCCTTGCCGAAGCGGTCGAACTCGTAGGGCTGATAGCCGCTGCCGACACTGAGCACCAGGCGCCCGCCGCTTAACGAATCGACCACGCCGATCTCCGCCAACAGGCGTGCCGGATCATAAAGCGGTACTACAATCACCGCGGGACCGAGCTGGATCTCCTTAGTGACGCCCGCGCAATGGGCCGCCATGAGCAAGGGCGAAGGGCAGATACAGTAATTGGAGAAATGATGCTCGGCAAACCAAGCGATCTCGAAGCCAAGCCCGGCCACACGCTGGTGGTGGACGGCGGCGCGACCCTGATCAGCCGGGCGCGTGCGTCCGACGACCAGCCTGCGGACCCCTGAAGAGAGACGGTGACCGACGGGCAAGCTTGCGGCAGGCGGGCGGGGGCTATGTTGCGCAGCGGGGTAGCGGAAGTCCCGATTCCCTGCTATGCCGGGCGCCTTGGGCTTCCTGCAGAAAAGCTAACAAGAGAAGTGAGGCGATGAAGGCAATACGGTATGAAGCGCCGCGCGACCTGGATCAGGCGGTGGCATTACTGAACGAGGCCGGCGGCGATGCGCGCGTGTTGGCCGGCGGCAGCGACCTCCTGGTACAGATGCGCGCCGGTCTGGTGCGGCCCGGGCTGATCGTGGATGTGAAGCACATTGAGCAGATGTGCACCATCGGCAATGACGATGGTGGATTTCGCATTGGTGCCGCGGTATGCGGCGCGGCGGTGGGTGAACATGCGGCTCTCGGTGCGGCTTGGCCGGGCGTCGTGGAGGCGACCGAGCTGATCGGCTCGACACAGGTTCAGGGCCGGGCTTCGCCAGGTGGCAATCTTTGCAATGCTTCGCCTGCGGCCGATAGCGTACCCGCCATGGTTGCGGCTGGCGCCGTATGCACTGTCGTCGGGGCGAACGGCAGCCGTGACGTGGCGGTCGAGGATATTCCGACCGGCCCGGGGCAGACCTCGCTCGCAGCGGGCGAATTGGTGGTGGATTTCCGCCTGCCACCGCGTCCGACGAACGCGTCTGACGCCTATCTGCGCTTCATCCCACGCACCGAGATGGACATCGCCGTGGTCGGCGTTGGCATCAGTCTCAGCCTCGACGGCGGCGGCAACGTGAGTGCCGCGCGGGTCGCCTTGGGGGCCGTTGCGCCGACGGTTCTGCGTGTCGATGCCGCGGCGGAGGCGATCACCGGACGCGGCCTCGATGAGGCCGCGCTCGACGCATTGGCTGCCGCTGCCAGCGCCGCTTGCCGCCCGATAGACGACAAGCGCGGCACTGCCGAATATCGAATAAAGGTGGCGGGCGTGCTGGCCCGGCGCGTCGCCCTTATTGCTAAAGATCGGGCAGGGAGCTAAGCAATGGCACGGCATCACGTAACCACCACCGTCAACGGCGAGCCCGTTGAATTTCTCTGTGATACCGAGCAGACCCTGCTCGATGCGCTGCGCGACGAGCTTAGTCTGACAGGCGCCAAGGAAGGCTGTTCTTCTGGCGACTGCGGCGCCTGCAGCGTCATCGTTGATGACCGGCTGGTGTGCTCCTGCCTGGTGCTCGGGGTTGAGGCCGAGGGCGCCAAGATCGAGACAATCGAGGGCATGGCTGAGGGCGAGAAGTTGCATCCGTTGCAGCGGGTTTTTCTGGAAGAGGCAGCGCTACAATGCGGCTTCTGCACGCCGGGTATTCTCGTCGCCGCAAAGTCACTATTGGAGCGCAATCCGGATCCGAGCGAGATCGAGATCCGCTATTGGTTAGCTGGCAATCTTTGTCGCTGTACGGGCTATGACAAGGTGGTGCGCGCGGTGCAAGACGCGGCTGCCGAGATGAGGGGAGCCTAGCGATGGGTGAACAGTCCCAAAATTACAAGTGGATAGGCAAGCGCACCTTGCGTCCGGACGGTCCGGACAAGGTAACCGGACGGGCCAAGTTCGGCGCTGACCTGGCTTTGCCGGGCATGCTGCACGGCCGTGTGCTGCGCAGTTCCCATGCCCATGCCAACATCCGCGGCATCGATACCAGCAAGGCTGAGGCTCTGCCCGGCGTTAAGGCGGTGATCACCGGTGCCGACTTTCCCAATCCCGGCCAGGGCAAGATGATCGCTTTCGGCGAAGGGCAACTCAACTACAGCGACATGGCGCGCAACGTTATTGCGCGCGAGAAGGCGTTTTATGACGGCCATGCAGTCGCCGCGGTGGCGGCAACGAGCGCGGCAGCCGCCGAGGAGGCCCTATCGCTGATCGAGGTCGACTACGAGTTGCTGCCACACGTCATCGACGTCGAGGCGGCGATGGAGCCGAATGCGCCCGTGTTGCATGATAACCTGTTTACCGACGGTGTTACGCCAACGCCCGACAAGCCGTCCAATATAGCCAGTCGCCTGGAGTTCAATCTCGGCGACGTCGAGGCCGGCTTCGCCAAGGCCGACGCGGTGGTTGAGCGCAAGTTTACCACCCAACCCGTGCATCAGGGCTATATCGAGCCCCACGCTGTGGTCGCCGAGGCCACTGAGGACGGCCAGGTACGCATCTGGTGCTCCTCCCAGGGTGCCTTCATGGTACGTGGCAACACGGCCCAGGCCCTGGGGATGGACATGGCGCAGATTCGCGTCACCCCTGCCGAGATCGGCGGCGCTTTCGGCGGCAAGACCGTGATCTATCTGGAACCGCTGGCGGTGCGCCTGTCGCAAAAGGCGGGGCGGCCTGTTCGCATGGTGATGAGCCGCGAGGAGGTTTTCCGCGGCTCCGGCCCGACCTCGGGCTCGGCGATGGAAGTTAAGATTGGCGTCACCAAAGATGGTAAGATCACCGCTGCCCAGGCGACTCTCAAGTTCCAGGCTGGTGCCTTCCAGGGCTCGCCGGCGGGGCCCGGTGCCATGTGTGCCTTTGGGCCCTACGATCTGGAGAACGTCAACGTGGTCGGCTACGACGTGGTGGTCAATCGGCCCAAGGTCGCGGCCTATCGCGCACCCGGCGCGCCGATCTCTGAGTTTGCCGTCGAAAGCGTGCTCGACGAGATCGCCGGCAAGATCGGTATCGACCCGTTGGAGTTGCGCCTGAAGAACGGCGCTAAGGAAGGCACCCAGGCCGCCTATGGTCCCAAGTTCGGCCCGATTGGCTATCTGGAGACCGTCGAGGCGGCAAAAGCGCACGAGCATTACGCGGCACCGTTGGGACCCAACCAGGGCAGGGGAGTGGCCTCGGGCTTCTGGTTCAATATCGGCGGCGAGTCGAGCGCGTCAATGCAGATCAGCGAGGACGGTACCGCGACGGTGCTCACCGGCAGCCCCGACATCGGCGGCTCGCGCGCCTCGATGGCGATCATGGCGGCAGAGGTGCTGGGCATCGATGTCGATAAGGTGCGCCCGATAGTCGCCGACACTAACTCCGTCGGCTACTGTTTCGTGACTGGCGGTAGCCGCGTGACTTTCGCCACCGGTATGGCGGTGATTCAGGCCGCCGAAGACGTCGTTGACCAGATGCGCCAGCGCGCCGCCAAGGAATGGGACATTCCCGTTGATGCGGTGGTCTGGGAGGATGGCTGTGCCAAGCCAGCGGGTAGCAATGCGGGCGACTTCGAGCCGATGTCGATGGCTGAGATCGCTGGCAACTCGGCGCGTACCGGCGGCCCCATCAACGGCAAGGGTGCGCTCAATGCGAGCGGCGCCGGGCCGGGCTTCGGCACCCACATCTGCGACGTCGAGGTTGATCCCGAGACCGGGCGCGTAACCATCCTGCGCTATACCGCGGTGCAGGACGTTGGCCGCGCTATCCATCCGGGCTATGTCGAGGGCCAGCTCCAGGGTGGCGTTGCCCAGGGGATCGGCTGGGCGCTCAACGAGGAGTACATCTACGACGCTGATGGCCGGCTGGAAAATCCCGGCTTTCTCGATTATCGTATCCCGGTCGCCTCCGACCTGCCGATGATCGAGGCGGTATTGCTAGAAGTACCCAATCCGCGCCACCCCTTCGGCGTGCGCGGTGTTGGCGAGGTACCGATCATCCCGCCGATGGCGGCGGTGGCCAATGCGATTGCCAACGCGGTCGGTGCGCGGGTACCGGACCTGCCGATCTCACCGCCGAAGCTGCTTGCGGCTATCGACGCCAAAGGTGACTGAGCCGCCGCTATGGCGCGCGTGCTGCTGCCGCGCAGCGTCGGCGAGCAATATGCGGATGGCGAGACCGAGTTCGAGATTGCGGGCACGACGGTGCGCGAGATTGTGCGCGCCCTCGATGCCCGCATTCCAGGAATCGGCGAACTGATCCAGGAGACGATGGCCGTCGCCGTTGATGGCGAAATTTTTCAAGATCCATACCTCGAGGAGGTCCAGCCCGATAGCGAGCTGTTCGTCCTGCCTAAGATCGGCGGTGGGACCGTCTTATAGGAAGGCAAGTCTCAGCATCGTTGAGGCCTAGATTTTTATGTAGAACGGTAGGAGTTTGGCGTTTGGCGCCAATCTGCCGTAATCATACGATTTCTGCGAAGGCTGGGTTGTACATCCCGTACATGAACGGGATGTATAAAGTCTTGCTCACACGATGCAAGACTATAAAAATTTAAGTTATTACAAATAAAAATAATAGTTATTTAAGATCAAGTTTATAAATATCTAGAATTTCTTTCCCAATGTATTTTATGACTTGACTTGTATTTGCGACAAGACAAGCTAACTTTTACTTTTATCGAACCGAAGATAAATTATTTTAGATTGACTCTAAGTATTCCCTTCACGTCGATGCTCTGTCGATATTGCAAGTACACAGAACATTGCTATGCGAGTTATATCGAGTTCTTCGGCTATAGGCAAAATCGGCAAAAATGGAAATTCGGTTAATCTAGATCAAGGCAACAGCGGATTCGGCGTGCCAGCTTGCAGTTGTTACTGGCGTGTTACCGATTATATGGCGGTTACTTCCCGGTAAGCGCATCGCCGTAGTTAAGGTGCGGCTTGATTGTGTAAGACCCGGTCGAAGGGAAAGATGACGTAATGTTTCTGCGCACACGGTCCGTACTTACTGGAAGTATTTTCTTGATTCTTTCGGTTTCCGCCTCATCCTACGCGGCTAAATACACCGAGACCGACGTTGCTGATGGTGGCACCATCAGCGGTTTAGTGTCGTTTGTAGGTGCACTGCCGGCAGATGCGGTGGAGCAGATCGCGATCACCAAGAACCCGGATGTCTGCGGCGACGGGTATCGCGAGGTGGTCTGGGTCGATGTTCAGGACGGCGCCTTACGGGGCAGCTTCGTGTTCATCGAGAAGATCAAGGAAGGCAAGGCCTGGGCCGAGCCGGAAGCCGGTAACTACGTGATTGCCCAGAAGGGCTGCCGCTTTCGTCCCTGGGCGCAGGTTGTTAGGCCAGGCCCGATCCTGATCCGCAATGAAGACCCCGGGGTACTGCACAATATCAATACTCGCGAGCTTATCGGCGTCGAGAAGGGGCGCGTGGTCAAGCGTACCATGTTCAACTTCGGTCAGCCAGATCCGGGGGACATCGAGGAGACCATAAAGCCACGGCGATCGGCCTATATCAGCATAAACTGCGAGGCGCATAATTTCATGTTCGGCTACATGATGGCGCCAAAACATCCCTATGCTGTGGTTGTCGGCGAGGATGGTAGCTTCGCTATCGATAACGTTCCGGCAGGCACCTACACGCTCAAAGCGTGGCATCCGAGATTTGGCGTCCAGGAAACGGAAGTTACTGTCGATGCCAGCGGCGACACTGTCGTCGAGTTTACTTATTCGGCCGAATAGGCACTTGTCGAACCGGAGACGGGCATCGGGCGAGCCCTGTCAGTGGAGGATAACGCGATGATACGGCCCTCTGCGCTTTTGCTTAGTCGAACGGCTACGGCTAACGCTGCTGTTGTTGCGGCGGGGCTTTGCTTTGCTTTGTTGTTTCCCCCCGGCGTGGCGGCCGAGCCCTGGCCAGAGATTGGACCGCTGCCGGCTGCTGATGCTGCCGATCCGGCTGCTGTCGAAATGGGCAAGCGGTTGTTCTTTGATGCACGGGTCTCTGGCGACGGCGCCATAAGCTGCGCCACATGCCATGATCCTGCCAAGGGCTATGGCGATGGTCTGCCACTCTCCAAGGCTTATCCTGGCACGCGCCACTTTCGCAACGCGCCAACCCTGATCAACGCCCACTTCAAGGCCTCTTTCGCCGACGTCGGCTGGGGTTGGGCCGGCCAGATGGGCGGCAATCTTAACGATGTCATGCGGGACCAGATCACCGAGACGGTGAGCATGAATATGGATATGCGCATCATGCACGAGCGCATGAAGCAGGACGTGGTCTATGCCGAGATGTGCGCCTCGATTTACGGTGGCGACTGCTCTTCAGGAAAGGCGCGTAAGGCGCTGGTCGCCTTCGTCGAGACGCTGGTCTCTATCGACGCTCCCTTCGACACCGGAACCATGTCGGAGGCCGCCGAACGCGGCCAGGCCCTATTCGAGGGCAAGGCCAACTGCATCAGTTGTCACAACGGCCCCTATTTCTCGGACGGCAAGCCGCACAACACCGGCGTGCCCGAGAACATGGAAGTGTTTCGCGATCCTATTCGCCATCTCACTTATCGCGCCGTGATCCATTCCTACGGCGTGCCGAAGATGGGCATCTGGCGCCGCGACGTGGGCTATTTCATGGTCAGCAAGAATTATGGTGACGTCGGCAAGTTCATAACACCGACCTTGCGCGAGACGCTCTACACGGCGCCTTACATGCACAACGGCACCATCCCCACGCTGGCCGAGGTGGTCGCCTTTTACGATGACGGCGGCGGCCAGGACGATCCGCTCGCGAGGGAGCTCGAGCCACTCAATCTCACGCGCGGCGAGCGCTCCGATCTGGTGGCCTTTCTGGAAAGCCTGAGCAGCGTCACGCCAGTGACCATGGATCCGCTAAAGATCGATCAGAAGTACCAGCCGACTGACGATTGGCTGAACGTACAGAATTAGAGAGCGAGACAGGCCATGAAGCAGACACTGCGTATGTTGGGATTGCCGCTGCTGAGCATTGTGGCGATGATTACTCTCGGCATTCCCGGTGCCTGGGCGGAGGACGACCCGGACTTTGATCCGCCGCTGGTACCGCTGCCGCCGGTGCCCGAGCCGCCTGACAACCTGATAACGCCGGAAAAGGCCGAGCTCGGCCGCCTGCTCTATTTCGATCCCAAGCTGTCGGGCGATGCTAGCCTGGGCTGTGGCGACTGTCACGATCCTAAGCAGGGCTGGGGCTTCAACGATCCCATCTGCCGTGGCTATCCGGGCGTGGTGCATTGGCGCAACTGCCACACGGCGGTCAATACGGGTTACCTCAGCAAGCTTTTCTGGCAGGGCAACGCCACGAGCTTAGAGGCTCAGGCTAAGTCTGCCGCCACCGGCGGCATATCGGGAAATGGTGAGGCGGACGTTATGGAGCAAAGGTTGCGCCAGACGCCCTACTACGTTGCCGAGTTCAATCGCGTCTTCGGCACCGAGCGGCCGATCCTCAACGACGCCTGGCTAGCCATCGCTACTTTTGAACGCGCTATGCTGACCCAGTACGACACGCCTTTGGACCGCCACCTAGAAGGCGATGACACGGCGTTATCGGATGAGGCCAAGCTCGGTCTTGAACTGTTCACGGGCAAGGCCAACTGCATCGAGTGCCACAATGGCCCGGTACTGTCAGACGAGAAGTATTACAATCTTGGTGTGCCGCGTCCCTATGAATGGGAAGAGACCGGCCTCAACACCATCACCTATCGCTTCGAGCTCTACCAAAAGGGCGTGCACGAGGATTACTATCGAGAGTTCAAGGACGATCTAGGCCTCTATTTCACCACCAAGCGCCCCAGCGACATGGGCAAGTTCCGCACCCAGCCTCTGCGTTATCTCGCCTACACAGCGCCCTACATGCACGCCGGGCAATTCTACACCTTGGAAGAGGTCATCGACTTCTACAATGACGGCGGTGGCGACAATGAGTTCACCGAGCGGGCCGGCAACAAGACGCCCATCCTCAAGCCGCTCAATCTGAGCGACGAGGAGAAGGAAGCGCTGGTCATTTTTCTCGAGGAGATCAGCGGCGAGGAGATCGTTATGCCTGTGCCGAAGGTTCCGACCTACGAGGCGATGCCGGATGTCGCCGGCCTCAGCCAAGCCGAAGCTAAGCGTATCGGGCTCGAGTTCTATCTCGCCGCCCAAGGGATTGAGTAGGGAAAGCGTCATGAGCAGCCTCAAGACGGACGCACACGAACACGCAATAAAATCTGAGCCGAAACACGATTGTCTCAGTCGCCGCAGCTTTCTCATTGGCACTGGTGCCGCGGCGACCGGAACGGTAATGCTGACCGGCATCCCGGGGCTCGAAGGCAAGGCCTGGGCGGCCCATGTGGCGCGCTACCCGCGCATCCTGATAGCCAAACTCAGCGCACTTCAAGTGGAACGACCACAACGCTTCAAGTATCCCGATGACGGCAAGAATACCAACAGCATGTTGGTCAAGCTTGGGCAGGAGGCGGGTGGTGGTATAGGTCCCGATCGCGATGTGATCGCCTTCAACACGCTTTGCACCCACATGGGCGCAGACCTCGGCCGCTACTACAAGGCCAGCGACACGGCGCTCGGCCCGTGCCCGTTCCATCAATCTGTTTTCGATCTGACCCGGCACGGGATCATCATCAGCGGTCACGCCACGGAAAGCCTACCGCAGGTTCTGCTTGAGCTCGATGGCGACGAGATTTGGGCCGTCGGCATGGTCGGCCTGATTTACGGCCGTTACGACAACCTTGCGGCATAGAGGGGAATATCCACCATGGCAGTCACCACCTCTACACCCTTCTATCAGCCCGTCGACACCGTCACCCTGCCACCGATTAACGCCGAGGTACTGACCACCTGTTGTGATTACTGCGTCGTTGCCTGCGGTTACAAAATCTATCGCTGGCCGGCCGAGGGCCCGCATGGCGGACCGGCCAAGGAGGAGAACGCACTCAACCGCGACTATCCGCTTTCACCGCTGGCGGGCAACTGGCTGGGTCCGAACCAGTTCACGCAGGCGGGGCACAACGGCAAACTGCACAACTTCGCCATCATCGCCGATGCTGACGCCGACGTGGTCAACGTACGCGGCGGCCACAGCATCCGTGGCGGCTGTATCTCGCAGAAGGTCTACAGCCCGCAGCTGGCCACGCGCGACAGACTGAAATACCCCCTGGTCCGCGTCAACGATATCTTGATGCCGGTGACCTGGGATTTCGCTCTCGACATCATGGCCGAGGTGTCCAAGCACGTTATCCGCCATCACGGCGAACAAGCTTGGGCAATGAAGTATTTCAGCTACCAGTTTTACGAGAATACCTACGCGCTGACCAAACTAGCCTTCCGCAGTATCAACACGCCCGCGGTCGCACATCATGATCATCCCTCGATCGTCGACTCGGCGCCGGGCTGGACTGATATAGGCTACGATATCTTCGGCGCCTGCTATGAGGATTTCTCACTCGCCGACTGCATCGTCTGCTCCGGTACGGATCCCTATGAGACTAAGACCGTGCTTTGGAACGAGTGGATTCTGAAAGGCATCGCCAAGAACAAGACCAAGGTGATCATGATTAACCCGCGCCGGACCATGGGCGCGGCCTATGCCGAGAAGCATGGTGGCCTGCATATCGACCTCAACCCAGGCTCGGACACCGTCGTGCACATGGCGATCCAGAGAATCATCATTGAGAACGGCTGGCAGGATCAGGCATTCATCGACAAGTGGACGAATAATTTCTGGGAGACTGATTCCGGCTTCGGCCAGGGGACACGTAACACACCGTGGCAGTGGCGCACCACCTGGGGCAAGTTCCAGGTCGATGGCTGGGAAGACTGGAAGGAATGGCTGCTATCGCAGGAGGAGTCGAAACCCGAGGTGGCGGCACGCATCGCCGGCATCGACCCGCAGAAGCTCTATCAGGCGGCCGAGATGATGGCCAAGCCGAGGGAAGACGGCGAGCGTCCTCGCACTACCATTGGCATTGAAAAAGGCAACTATTGGTCGAATAACTACCTTAACACCGTGTCGATCGGCACACTCGGCATTATCCTCGGTTGCGGCGGCCGTCCCGGACGCGCCATCACGCGCTTCGGTGGCCACCAGCGTGGCGGCAGCAATGGCGGCCCCTATCCTAACCTCAAGTCACCCTACAAGGTTGGTGGCAGGCGGCGTAATCGCCTCGACCTCGACCGCTGGTTGCAGTCTGGACAGGTGCGCTTCGCTTATGTGGTCGGCACCACCTGGGTCCAGGCCATGGCCGGCTCGTCGGCGCTTGAGGATGCCTTCCGCCGCTATACGCGCAACAACCCGCACCAGATCCGCTCGCTCGACAAGGAAGAGATCATCGCAACTCTCAAGCGACGGGTCGACAGTGGCGGCACGGTCGTCGCCAACCAGGACATCTATATGGTCGACCCGATAGGTGCCAAATATGCCGATATCGTGTTGCCAGCGGCGACTTGGGGCGAGTCCGATTTTACGCGCGCGAACGGTGAGCGTCGCATTCGGCTGTATTCGGCTTTCTACGACCCGCCGGGCGATGCTAAGCCGGACTGGAAGATCGTCTCCATGTTCGCCAAGAAGATGGGCTTCTCTGGCTACGACTGGAACGAGCCCAACGACGTCTTTGAGGAATCCTGTCGCTTCAGCCGTGGCGGGCGTACCGATTACAATGTGCTGCGCACCGTCGCTATGCGACGAGGTATGAAAGCGCATGAATTGTTGCGTAGCTATGGTACCACCGGTCTGCAATGTCCGTTGCTTCTCGACGGCGATACTATCCTCGAGACCAAGCGGCTGCACGATGTCGAACGCACCGACGTTCCAGACACCGGGCCAGAAGGGGTCACTGTGGCGGGCAAGAATATTTTTGCCTTCAAGAGCCACGCCGGAAAGCTCAACCTGCTGAAATCACCATGGAGCGTGTGGAGCGACTTCTATGATTTCATGACGCCCAAGGGCGATGAGCTGTGGGTGACCAATGGCCGCATCAACGAGATCTGGCAATCGGGTTTCGACGATACCGAGCGGCGCGCCTATATCCAGCAGCGCTGGCCCATGAACTTCGCCGAGATCCACCCCGACGATGCTGCCTCGCGCGGCATTGAATCTGGCGACATGGTGGCCATTCAGTCGGCGCGGGTACCAGTGCTGAAGGACTACAACCTCTTCGTCAAGAGCGATGATATGAGCTTCGACGGCCAGATGAAGCGCGGTCATATTGATTTGGTGACGGGACAGTTCTCGGCCGTGGCGATTGTCACGCCGGCGATCAAGAAAGGCGTTGTATTCACCAATTTCTTGGCCAAGAACGCGCCGGCCAACGCCATTGTACCGCGCGTGCCGGATCCGCTGACGTTGAACTATCGCTTTAAGATCGCATCGGGCACGGTCCAGCGCATGGGTGAATCACCCTTCAAGAACGACTTCTCGCAAATGTCCTTCAGACGTCGCGACATCGTCTAAGGGTAGGCGGTGGTAGGGCATGCGGGTGCGTAGCGGAGCGATGACAATGGCGGCGCAAGCGGCCTGGTGTGCGACCCACCCCGGTTGTGTCGCTGGTTGGCGATGATAGCAGCGCTGGATAACGATCCACCGGCGAATACCGATCCTTTCGGCGAAGGTGCGGACCGTGTTGCCGTTGTCGCGGCGCTGCGCGCCAAGCTCGACGGGGATGTGCCGGACCTGCGCAGTTGCAGCCTCGCGGCCCTGGCCCGCCTCGGTGCGCTCGATTTGGCAACCCGCACGCGGCTTGTGGTAGCGCTCGACGATGCTGATCCGGACATCCGCGGCCATGCTGCCATGGCGGCCGGTACGTTGGTGCTTGATGACGCGGTCGAGGCCCTGGTGGCGCGGATGAAGGGTGACCCCGATGGCGAGGTCCGCATCCATGCCACCGTGGCGCTCGGCGCCATCGCCGCGCCGCGCTCGCTGCCGGCGTTGGTCGACTGCCTTTCTCACGAGGGCTATCCTGCGCTCGATAACCCGGTCGACGATGACGAGTTCATGGCATCCTGGGAAGTCGAGGCGCAAGCTCTGAAGGCGCTCGGCAAGATAGGAGGTATGCGGGCGCTGCCGGCACTTCTGGCGGTGGTCGAAGACCCGGAACTCGACGACCTGCAGGAGCTTGCCATCCAGGCTCTTGCCAGGCTCGACGGTGAGGCGGCACGACAGGCGGTTCTGACGCGCCTCGGTGGTGAGGACGCTCGTGCCCGGCGTCGTGCAGCGCGGGCCCTGGTGCAGCTGCCGGAGATCGCTGCCGGTGGGGGTCGCTTGGCTCCAGACCTGGTAGCGTTAATCCCGCAATTGCTCGACGACCACGACCCCTTGGTGCGTATCGGCGTGATCCGCGCACTCGGCGCCTGTGGCAACCGAGATTATATAGTTCCGCTCGTGGGCTTACTCGTTTCCCGTGACACGGAAGTGCGCGAGGCAGTCGTTGCCGTGCTTATGCAACGTGGCGACGCTGCGCTTGAGCCGCGCCTGCTTGAGTTGCTCGCATTTCGCGATGAACAGGTTCGCCAGGCGGTGGTTAGGGTCTTGGCTCGCATCGGCGGCAGCACCTCGGTGGTGCCGCTGGCTGCGCTGCTCGATGGCGCCGGTGGGGAGTTGCAGCGCGATGTGGTTCGCGCCTTGTCGGCAATCGGTGAGCCCGGAGCGGAGCGGGAGTTGTTGGCCTGTCTCGCCGATTCCGATGCCGACATCTATGTGCGTGCCGAGGCGCTAACAGCGCTGCACCCAGGTGACGGTGAGGACAACGCGGCCCGCAGCGCTCTGTTCGCCGCCATCGGCGACAGCGACGAGCGCATTTGCCACGCGGCAGCGACGACCCTGGCGAATTTCGATAGCGCCGCTGTCATCACGCGTCTCATCGAGGTACTCGCGGTCGGCGGACAGACGCAGGAGGCACCTGTGCCGGAGGGCACGGTGCTGCCACCAGAGATCGTCGACTGGGTGCGTGATTCGGCTGCCGCGGATCCCGCCACTTCAACGCTTGCCGCGATGCTCGCTGCTGAGCCAGAAGGACTGGCCGGCGCAAGTGAGCCGGATGCCGAGGACGGCGAGGCGCCAGCGCGCGTCGTTGCCGCCAAGCTGCTGGGGCTGCTTGGCACGGCCGATAGCCGCGTGCCGCCCGCCCTGATCGCTGCGGCGGGGACCGGTTTTCCCGATTTGCGTGCACAAGCGCTTGCTACCCTTGCCGGGTTTGAAGACGTCGGTGCGGTCGCAGCGGTTGTGGCAGGCTTGGCTGCGGACCAGCCCGCGATCAGGTTGGCGGCTTTGGCCACCGCCGAAACCTATGCCGCAACGGCTGAAACCGTGGCCGGCGCTAGTGCGCTGCTCGACGACTCGGATGTTGATATTCGCTCCCGCGCCGTGCGCTTCCTCGTGCATTGCGGTGGGGAGGTGGCCGACAAAGCGTTGTTGCACGGCCTGAACGACGCAGAGACAGACGTCTGCCGAGAGGCGTTGCGCGGGCTGACGGCAGGGTGCTTCGGCGACCCGCAGCGCGATGCGACGCTGGCTCTGCTATTCCGACCCGATGCCAGCCTGGCCCGTGATGTGATCGCTGCGCTGCGGCGCGTTGCTGACGGACGTTCGGTTGTCAGGCTCATGCATATTCTGTCGCAACCGGAATGCATCGGGTTGCATGGCATCTGTATTGACTCCCTCGCCGGAATTTTGGCCCCGGGCGTTGACGGGACAAGCGAGGTCGCGTGAACAAATTTATGGAGCGGTATGCCCTTTCGAAACTTGTCTTTGCGCTGTTTGTCTTTCTGCTGTCGGGTGGTCTGGCCGCTGCAGACGAGGAGGCCAGCACGATCGAACCTACGGTCGAATGCGGAGAGGCGCCTGCCGTAGGCACCGATGCTGAAGGCGGGTCACCGAAACCCATAGAAGATGAGGTCCTAGCGCTGCTCTACGAGGAGAACTGTGCCTTTTGTCATGGTTATGACGGCACTCCGATACTTCCCGGCACACCCAATTTTGCGGAAGGCGAGCGCCTCGAAAAATGCAATGCGGCACTGCTCGTGACCATGAAGATGGGCAAAAACGACATGCCACCCTGGGAAGATGTGCTCAGCCTGCACGAGCAGCGACAGCTTCTGAATTTCGTCAGGCGCTTCGTTGCCGGAGAGAAATAGATGACAGTTTCGCACAGGCCCGGTGATCGTAGGAGCTGGTGCCGCCTCGGCGTCACCGCGCTCGGCGTGCTTTGCCTGGCGCTTATTGCTTCGCCGGCGGCAGCGCAGGAGATAAACGAATACCGACAGTTTCTGGGTTTGGATTCACGCCGCCTTGTCTGGTTCCTGGCCCAGATGCACCTGTTCTTCGGCGCCTTCGTACTCGGTGTTCCACTGTTTGCGGTGATCGTCGAGATCGTCGGCTGGCGCAATCGCGACGAGCGCCTCGACAAACTGGCCTACGAGTTCACGAGTCTGCTAAGCGTCGCCTATGCCACCACCGCCGCGTTCGGCGGACTGTTGGCCTTCGCCTTGTTCACGCTCTATCCGACATTCATGGGCTACATGGCGGGGACCTTCAAGGACATCATGTTCCTGTATGCCATGCTGTTCTTCGCCGAAACCTTCCTGCTCTACATGTACTACTACGGCTGGAACTGGATGAAGGGCGGTAAGGCCTTCGATGTCCGTCTACAATGGCTGTTCAAGAGCCTCGGCGTGCTGGTGCTAATCTTTGGCGCCGTGTTCTTCTTCACCGGGCTGGGCGTCGAGATGCGTGGCGACACGCGCAGTTTTATCGTCCTTCTCTACATCATTCCCGTGGGCGCCGGCTTGCTCATCCTGCGCGGGCCTAAGACCACCCACATCATGATCGGCATTCTGCTCAATGTAGCTGGGACTGCCATCATGCAACTCGCCAACAGCTGGGCCGGTTTCATGATGAGCCCGGCCGGGGTCAGCGAGACCGGTGAGATGGTGGGCACTCTGTGGCAGGCCTTCGAGAACGTGTTGGCGACACCAGTGGCGATCCACCGCATGCTTGGCAACATGGCCTTCGGCGGCCTTGTCGCGGGCTCCTATGCTGCGGTTAAGTTTATCGGCGCCAAGAGCGCTGCCGAGAAGGCGCATTACGACTGGATGGGATACATCGCCAATTTCGTGGCCATCATGGCATTGATTCCACTACCTTTCGCAGGCTACTACTTGGGCCGCGAGGTATATTCTACCAGTGCCGTGATGGGTAACAACATGATGGGCGGAGATTTCTCCTGGACCTTTATCATCCAGGCCATGCTGGTGGGCTCGCTGTTCCTGATTTCGAACTACTATCTGTGGAGCGGTATGACCCGTATCCCCGGAGCGGAGCGCTACTACAAGTATATCAAGTTCATTCTCGGTGCGATTATCCTCTCCTTTGCTATCTGGTTGACGCCGCACAACCTGCCGCTCAGCGGTCAGGAGGTGGGTCAGATGGGTGGCAGCCAGTTCCATCCCACCCTCAAGTTCCTCGGGCTAATGCCGGCTAAGAACGCGGTGGTCAATTTGATCATTCTGTCGACCTTCTTCAGCTTTCTGCTCTACCGCCGCGGCAATCGCAGCGATGTGCTGCCGATCAGAGATCAGGGGCGGCTGCCGCTGATCGTCATCCCCCTAGCCGGACTGGTGGCGATCCTGATCGTCGGCCAGTACGCGGTGAGCCTTCTGGGCATGGACCCGGCAGAGCTCGACTTACCCGAGGACCGCGCCAAGTATTTCCGCACCGTCGGCTGGCTGCTCGTCTTCAACTGTGCCACTGCCGTGGTCTCTGTGGCGCTGGCGTTGCGCAATCTCGGCAAGTTGGCGCAGGGCATCTATCTGGCGGTGACCGCCTTCAACGTCGTCATTTTTCTCGGTGTTTACGGTTTTGTGGTCATGGAGCAGGCCTCACCTTTCCTGCGCAACGTCGCCGTCGCTCAGTTCCTGCAACTGATCAGCTGCCTTATCCTGGTCACGGCTATCGATGTCTTCCTGTTCCGCGGCGCTAAAGAGATCGGCACTCTGCAATGGGGCAAGATGACTGTCCGTAGCCAGTTTGCGCTGCTGGCGCTGACTTTCGTAATCACCATGAACATGGGCCTGATGGGCTTTATCCGCTCGGGCCTACGCGGCGATTGGCACATCTTCGGGGTCATGCGCGACACCTCCGAATGGGCCTTTACGCCGTCCAACTTCATGATGACCAAGATGGTCGGCTCGGCGGTGTTCGTATTCATGATCGCCATCGCCTTTATGTTCTGGCTGGGCGGCATCGCCGCCAAGCGCGGCAAGGAGGAAGCTGAGAGCGAGACCACGCCAGCAAGCGCCGAGCGGAAGCACGCCTAATGATTGGCGCGGTGGGCAAGGCTTTCATCTTCCTGGTGGTGCTGCTGGGCGCCTTCATGTGGGTTGGCCAGACGATTACTGCTATGACTGGTGGCGGCAAGCGCGCCGCGGCCGTCGTCGATGTGAGCCCCGAAGGCGGCGAGGTGATCTTCTGGGGCAAGGGGCGCTGCTACACCTGTCACAGCGTCGGCGGGCGCGGCAGTGCCGTACGTTGCCCCAATCTCGGTGTTTTCGGCGAGAAGTTCGCGATTCCGATCGGTGCCCGCGCCGCCGAGCGCGCGCGTTTGCGCTCGGAAGAGACCGGCCTCGACTACACCGCTACTGACTATCTGGTCGAGAGCCTGGCCAAGCCGGACGCCTATCTGGTCGAAGGCTTCAAGAACGAGATGGCTATCGTCTATGCGCCGCCGATCTCACTCAATCTCACTGAAATAAAGGCGGTGATTACTTACCTGCAAAGCCAGGGCGGTGAGATAGACCTCGAGGCGCTGGAGACTCCGAGCGAGATCACAGCCACCTATTTTGAGCGTATCGCGGCGGCCAGCGCAGCTGGCGGCGGCGACCCGGGCAACGGCGAAGTAGTTTATGAGGACAACTGCATCGACTGCCACGTGCTCAAGGGCGAGGGCGAGGAGATCGGTCCCGATCTCAGCAGCATTGCTCAAAAGGGCCTCAAGTTCATCGGCGAGTCGATCACCAGCCCGACCAAGGAGATTAGCGAAGGCTACGAAACCTATGTCGTGGTCAATCTGGAGGGGCGCAAGTTCACCGGACTGAAGACCCGTGACGAGGCCGAGGAGATTGACATCACGCTGGCCAATGGTGATGTCGTCACCTTGGCCAAGAGTGACATCAAGGAGATCGCCACTGACGACACCGTGAGCGTGATGCCCGCCGACCTGATCGAGGAACTGACGATCAAGGATTACCAGGATGTGCTCTCCTTCCTGGTCATGCAGAAGGGCGATGAGGAAGGCGAATGAGCGTGGACAGGGGCATGGCGGCATGAAGAGAATTGGGCGCTTCTGGTCGGTCGTTCTGACCCTGGTCATCATCTATGCCCTAATCCGCTGGGGCATTCCTGCAGCCTCGCGCGAGATTACCACGCTGCCCTTCCCGCTGCCGGTGCCGGGCGCCCTGATCTTCATTTACATGATGCTGGCGCTAGTGGCGATGTTTCTACTCGTCACCTTTTCCGACGAAGCCATGGCCGACTTTCTGCGCCCCATCAAGGCACTGCTGCGGGCCGAATTTGGCAAGTTACCGCGGACAGCAGCGCTGGTGCTGGTGCCCTTTATCGCCGGCTGGCAGGTCTACGAAGTCACCGTGCCCAGAGTCGAATTGCCTGTCTCGCTGCGCATTCAGCATCCGTCCTCGAACTTCCCGCGCGCCAATGAGGATTTGAAGAACCCGTTCAGCGATCCCAGCGATGCCGACATCGACGTCTTTATCGCCGAAGCTGAGGCGGGTGAAGTGACGCTGATCCCGCAGGTCATGGACGATGTTGAGCTGTGGATGGACGAGACCGAGCCCGACCACATGCTCGAGTTCCTGCCCTTCGAGCCGGTCAAGGCCTTTCTCGCCCAGCTTGCTGCAGGCGAGGTCGACCGCGAGGTGGCGCGCGCCGCTCTGGTGGAGAAGACGCTGTTCGAGGGGCGCGCGCTGTACAGTATGAACTGTCGTCCCTGCCACGGCGACAGCGTCGCCGGTGACGGGCCGATGGCAGATGGCTTCAAGCTCAGGCCGATTAACTTTACCGACAATGGCACCATCGAGACCATCGTCGAAGGCTACACCTTTTGGCGTGTCGAGAACGGTGGGCCTGGCCTGCCGACGGAAGCGACGCCGTGGGATTCGGCGATGCCACAATGGAAGCTGAACCTGACCGAAGAAGAACGCTGGAAGATCATCATGGCCGAGTACGACCTGGCCGAAAAAACACCGCGTATTCCGGAGGGGCACTGATGACTTGGCTGCAAGCCATGACGGTCGGTGCGGTCGCCCTGCTGGCGGCCCTACCGGCCGTGGCGGCCGATACGCCGAGTGCGCCGATGCCAGAGGTTACTGAAGAATTCGTCGAGCAGGGCCGCGCCATCTACATCCGGCGTTGCAGCTTCTGCCACGGACTGATGGGTGATGGCGAAGGTCCCGCCGCGCAGTTCCTCGACCCGCGGCCGCGTGATTTCACCCTCGGCACGTTTAAGTTTCGCACCACGCAAAGTGGCGAACTGCCTACCGACGAGGACCTTTTCCGTACCGTCAGTCGCGGCCTATCTGGCACCGGCATGCAGGCCTTCGACAGCGGCCTGATCAAGAGCGGGCTCAGTGAAGAAGAGCGCTGGCAGGTCATCGCCTATATCAAGACCTTCGCCTTCGAGTTTGATGATCCCGAACTCGACCCGATCGCCACCGGCAAGTTGGTCTCGCTGCCGGCCAACCTGGCGGCCTACAACGCGGAAACCATCGCCAAGGGGCAGGAAATCTTTGAGCGCGCCAAGTGCTGGGAATGCCACGGCAAGCAGGGGCGCGGCAATGGTCAGAAGGCGTTCGACCGCAAGGACGACTGGGGCTTCCCGATCCGTATCCGCAACGTCACCCTCCCCTGGAAGCTGAAGGGCGGTGCCAGGGTTGAAGATATCTACATGCGTTTCTCGACCGGCATTAACGGCACGCCCATGCCGTCCTTTGCCAAGGCGCTGAACGACGAGGAGCGTTGGTATCTAGCGAACTTCATCAAGTCGCTGCAACACCAGGCCACGGACGCCCAGGTGCTGGCGGCGCTGAGCATCGAGGGCGAGGTGCCGAGCACGCCGAACGATCCGGCCTGGGAGGCCGCGTCAGCGATCGATCTGCGCTTGGCCGGCCAGGTGATAGTGGCGCCGCGCTGGCAGAACCCGAGCATCGAGTTGGTCAGCATCCGCGCCATCAACAACGACAAGGAAATCGCCTTTCTCCTCGAATGGGACGATCCCTTCGAGGATCGGCTGCACGACGTCGAAGCCGAGTTCGACGCCAGCGAGATCAGCCAGCCTGGCGCCTTCAATTCATACGTCCCGGCCATCGACACCATTCCGCGAAAACTCGAGACTTTCCGCGACTCGGTGGCGCTGCAATTTCCGGTGCGCGCGCCTGAAGGCACTGCCAAGCCTCATTTCCTGCGTGGCGGCGCTTCCACGCCGGTGAACCTGTGGACCTGGCTAGCGGACCGCTCGGGCGAGGGCGAGCGAGTGGTTGAGGAATCGCTGGTGCGAGGTTGGGGCCAGGCACCAAAGCCTCAGGCCGAGGACGAGCAGCAGATCACGGGCAGTGCGGGTTGGGCCGAGGGCCGTTGGCAGGTGGTGATGCGGCGTCCACTGCTCACTGATGACAAGAACGACGTGCAGTTCGCGCGCGGCCAGTTCATCCCCATGGCGATCAACGCTTGGGATGGCTCGAACGGCGAACACGGGCTCATCATGAGTCTGTCGAGCTGGTACTTCGTGGTGCTCGAATCGCCGATTCCGATATCGGTCTATCTGTTCGCGGTGCTCGCGGTGCTCATTACCGGGGCGCTTGGCTACTGGTTAATGCGCAAAGTGGAGCGCGAGACGTCCGCACAACCACAAACAGTGGAGAGTGGAAAATGAGAGTAACATCTCTGGCATTGTTGGCCGGCGCGCTTGCCGTTCTGGCCGCTGCGCCCGCTGCCGCCGACCCGGCGGTTGGCGCACAGACCTTCAGCGACAATGGCTGCACCGATTGCCACTATACTCAAGGTCCGGCGCGCGAGACCAGCATCGCTGACCAGCTGGCGAAGACCGGGCCCGAGCTCTGGTATGCGGGGAGCAAGTTCCAGGCCGAATGGCTTGCGGCCTGGTTGCAGGATCCCCAGCCGATCCGGCCGCGGGCCTACAATGCGTCCAACGAGCCAAATCCGAACAACCATCCGGCACTCGGCGCCGATGATGCTACCACGGTTAACGAGTTTCTCATGACGCTGGTTTCCGACGCGGTCGAGGCCGGTGTGATTAAGCCCAAGAAGGGCGCCAAGGGCCGCAATATCTTCACCAAGAAGATGCCGTGCACGGGCTGTCACCAGTTTCCCACCAAGAAGAAGTTCACCGGCGGTTTCAGTGGCCCGTCGCTGATCGGTGCCGGCAGCCGCCTAAACCCCGATTGGATATTCGCCTATCTGATGAATCCGGACGTGTTCAAGCCGTTCAAGGCGATGCCCACCTTCTCCGGACTGCTCAGCGAGAAGAAGATCAAGGCGGTGGCGGCCTATGTCGCCCACTTCGAATAGGGGAGCAGGAGCAATGTTGAGAGCCGCAGCGATATTTATAGGGCTGATTCTGGTAGCGGGCCCAGCCCAAGCAGCCGACGTGGAGCAGGTCTTCAAGTTCTACTGCTCGCAATGCCATGGCGATGGCGGCAAGGGAGACGGGCTCAATGTATCGCCAGAGTTTCCCGTCAATCCGCGTAATTTCACCAATGCCGAGGAGATGAACAAGCTGTCCAATGCTGACATCAAGAACGTCATTCTCGATGGCGGGCCCTCGGCCGGAAAATCGCCGATGATGCCGCCCTGGTCGCAGACCTTGAAAGAGGAGGATATCGACGCACTAGTCCTGCATCTGCGCACGCTCTGCGCCTGCGAAGGCAAGCCCGGTTAGAGTCGTTCAGAAGACGTAGAACCAGAGTATCAGGACAATCACAATCGCATTGACGAGCATGCCTATCATTATCACCACATCTGCGGCGTTCATCTTGAGCCCTAATTTCATGCGCCGACGGTATCGGATCGTTCGCAGAGGGTCAATCGCCGAGGGTAGAACATGAGCGAGCATGCTCGCGAGCCGTTGGCCTGGGCGGGTCCGGCGTTGTTCACGGCGGTGGCGGTGGCGCTCGCTGTCTTTTTTTGGTGGTTCCTATGAGTGGCGTCGAAGCGGTATCCGAGACGAAGGCAGTTGGTGTGTTGGCGCGTTACCTTGCGCCTTTTGCGGTCGCTTTTGCGGTCTTCGTTGGCGCCTTTCTGCTGCTTGATCTGGCGGTGATGAGCCTGCAAGGGCTGTCGCTGTTCTTGAGCCACTGAGGCGGCGGCATGCGGGGAATGGCGATCATACGTGCGCTGCCATTGCTGGCCTTTGTGCTGTTTATGGCGCTGCTGGTACTCGAGCCCGTCGGGGGCTTCGCCCAGGAGGAAGAGGCAACGGCAATTGCCGGGATAACACCGCCCGAGCTCACCGATGCCGATTATCCGCGTATCCCTGGCGTCAACAGCCGCATCGTGGTCTGGCTAGCGGCCCAGCTGCACCTCTGGTTTGCCGCCTTTGTGCTGGCGGTGCCTATCTTCGTGCTGATCATCGAGGCCGTCGGCATGGCCAAGCGCGACAAGCGCTACGACGACATGGCCTACGAGTTCATCAAGGTCAGCATCACCGCCTATTCCCTGACTGCAATCCTCGGCGGCTTCCTCGTGTTCAGCCTGGTCGTCTTCTACCCCGGCCTGTTCTTCTATCTGTCGGGCGTGTTCAAGGACACGATGTTTTACTACGCGCTCTTGTTCTTCGCCGAGAGCGCGGTACTCTACATATACTATTACGGCTGGCATTGGCTGCAGGGCGGCTTCCGTAAATGGACGCATCTTACGCTGGGATTGCTGCTCAATGCTGTTGGCACGGTATTGATGCTGCTCGCCAATGCATGGCTCACTTTCAGGATGAGCCCGGCCGGAATCGATGCCGGCGGCGTCTATACGGGCGACGTCTGGGGTGCCATGCACAATCACCTGTGGAACCCCATAAATCTGCACCGGGTAGTCGCCAATGTCGCTTTTGGCGGCTCCATTGTCGGCGCCTATGCCGCCTTCAAGTTCCTCAACGCGCGCAATTCTGGCGAGCGTGCCCATTACGACTGGATGGGCTATAACGCTAACTTCATCGCCATCTCGGCGTTGCTGCCGCTGCCCTTTGCCGGCTACTATCTGACCGCCGAAATCTATGCCTACAGTCAGCAGATGGGCATCACCCTGATGGGTGGCGTTTTCGCTTGGCTGTTCATTATCCAGGCGGTGCTGATCGGCTCGCTCTTCCTGTCGGCTAATTATTATCTCTGGTGCGGCATGGGGCGCAGCGACGGCGGTGTGCGCTACTACCGTTACATAAAATATATCGCCATCGTGCTGGTTGGCGCTTTTCTGGTCTGGTTCACGCCGCACACGCTGGTGCTGACCAATGCCGAGCTGCGTGCGCTCGGCGGGCCCTATCACGGGATTCTCGGTCCCCTCGGGATCATGCCCGCCAAGAACACGGCGGTGAACATCATGATCATCTTCACCGCGCTCAGCTTCCAGCTCTACCGCCGCGCCAACAAGGTTCCCACAGTTTCCTGGGTGGCGGCAGGCAATGCGGTGCAGGTGGCATTATATCTGGCCGCGATCCTCAACATTCTTTTCCTTGGTATCTATCACGGCTATTTCACCAACACCGTCTACAAGGTCGCGGCCTCGGTCCCGCAGGTCCTGACAACACTGATCGTGATCGTCGTCAGCACGTCTCTCGATGTGGTCATGTATCGCCGTTCGCGCGAGGTGGCACCTCTGCACTGGGGCCGCGTCTCGGAGCGCTCGCAATATGCGCTGTTCCTGTTGGCCGTCGCCTTTACCTGGCTGATGGGACTAATGGGCTATATCCGCTCCGGCATCCGCCAGCACTGGCACGTGACTAACCTGGTGCGCGACAACTCGGTTGATGCCTACACGCTCACCCTCGGCGCCGCTGCCAACGTTGTCTCGATCGGCGTCGTGCTGTTCATGGTCATGGTCATATTCGTCTTCTGGCTAAGCCAGATCAGCAGCCGCAAGACGGCCGCGACGGGCTATTGGCAAGAGGACGAAGCATGAGCAATGTCCTCAAGGTGGTGGCTTTCGCCCTGGTCATCGTCGGCGTCTTCGCCAGCTTCTCCAATTTTGGCATCCCGCGCATCGAGCCGGCACCGCCGCCTAAGGCAGAGGTGGTCGACCTGTCGGCAATCACGCCCGAGCAGTTTATCGCGCTGGGTGGGCGCATCTATGAGGGTAAGGGCACCTGCACGCTCTGCCACAACGCCGTTGGCGGTCGGGCGCCGCTACTCGAAGAGGCGGCCGTGGTGGCTGAGGAGCGGCTCGCCGACTTGCGTTACGAAGGCACCGCAGATGATAGTGAAAGCTACTTGCGCGAATCTATGCTCGAGCCCTCGGCTTTCGTCGTCGCCGGCTTCGGCAAGACTGGCAGCAACGACACGGAAAGCCCCATGCCGAGCGTGCTGGGCGGTGCCATAGACCTGTCCGAGGCGGAGATCGCGGCGGTCACCGCTTTCCTGCAGGACCTCGGCGGGCTCGAGGTTACGGTGATCATTCCCAATGACATGGCCGACGAGGCGGCAAGCGGGGACGAAGACGAGGGTGCGGCGGAGGCCGAGCCGCGCGCGCCGTTGACCACGCCTGAGGATGCGATTCTCGAATTCGCCTGTGGCGCCTGCCACAAGGTGGGCGAGGAGGAAGGCGAACTCGGCCCCGAGTTGAACACGATCGGTGCCTCGCGCGAGAGCGACTATATCCGCCGTGCCATCCTCGATCCCAACGCCGACATTGCCGAGGGCTTCGAGGCCGACATGATGCCGGTCGACTACGGCGAACAGATGTACGCGCAGGAGCTCGAGATGTTGGTCAGCTATCTCGTGAGCCTAAAATGAGAGTCCCCCGGCTCTTACAGGCGGCGTTGGTCCTGATTGGGGTCTACCTCGGCTTCATCGTTGTCTTCGACGTCATTCTCGGTCAGCCGATTCCGGCGAGCTTGCTGAACATGTACATGTTCTTCGTCTTCGCCGGCGTTTTCATGGTCTTCACCTTCAGTGACGAGAGCACGGCGGCGCTGGTGGCGCCGATCAAGTTGCTGGTCGACGATCCAAGCCGCAAGCTGGCGCGCAATGTTGTCTTCGTGTTGCTGCCCCTGGCCGCCGGCCTGTTCGCGTTCATGCGCATGCTGCCGAGTTTAGAGGCACCGTTGGAGTTGCGCTCTATCCATCCGGCGCCGCCGGCCGCGGCGACGCTGTTCGGTAAGCGCTATGACCTGCTTACCCTGGAGAACCCCTACCGCGTCCTTGAGAGCGAGGATCCCGAGGCCTTTGCCGAGGCCGTCGCCGAAGGCGCCGAAGTCTACATCCGAAATTGCCAGTATTGCCATGGCGACAAACTAGACGGCAATGGCCCCTATGCAGCCGGACTCAATCCCGTGCCGCTCAATTTTCAAGACATAGGCACCATTGCCCAGCTACAGGAATCCTTTCTCTTCTGGCGCATCGCCACGGGTGGACCGGGCCTGCCAAAGGAGGCGACCCCGTGGCTGTCGTCGATGCCGGTCTGGCAGGACTTCCTCAGCGAGGATGAGATCTGGAAGGTCATCCTTTTCCTCTACGACTACACCGGCCACGTGCCGCGGTCTTGGGATCATGAATAACGTCGGTAAGATCTTGGCCTGGTCGGGGGTCTTGGCCCTGTCGCTTGCGGTATTGCCGGTGCATGCTCAGCAGGGTGACCCCGACAACGGAGAGGTCATCTACTTCGAGCACTGTGTCGGTTGCCACGGCGAGGATGGCGACGGCGCCGGACCGGCGGCTGAGCGACTTAACCCGCCGCCGCGCGACTTCAGCGAAGGTGCCTACAAGTTCAAAACCACTGGTTTCGACGACTTCGTGCCAAACGATGCTGACCTCTATCGCATGATCAGCGACGGTATGCCCGGTACAGCCATGCCGGACTGGAGCGATGTGCTGAGCGAGACTGAGATGTGGGATCTCGTGGCCTATATCAAGATCTTCGCCGGCCTCGAAGAGGAGGAGCCGACAGATCAAATCGATTACGGCACCCAGATCGCGACCTCGGCCGAGAGTATCGCGCGGGGCCGCGACCTGTTCCACGAATCCCAGCGCTGCTCCGAATGCCATGGTCATGATGGCCGCGGCGATGCGGTCAAGAAGCTCAAGGACGACGGCGGCGAGCGCACCTGGCCGCGTAACATGACCAAGCCCTGGACTTTCCGCGCCAGCAACGATCCGCGCGACATCTTCACGCGCATGACCGTGGGTATTCCGGGCACCCAGATGCCGTCCTTCGACGATCCTGTGAACAAGAAGCGCCTGAGCATCGATGATCGCTGGCATGTCGCCAATTACGTCACTTCCCTGGCCGAGACCGAGCGCGTGCCGCGGGCAGAGAACACGGTCATTAAGGCGGTTCGCGTCGACGGCGGCGTGCCTGCCGCACCCGACGATGCCCGCTGGGCGGAAATCGCGCCGACGACCTTCTTGCTGGTGCCGCAGATCATCGCTGACGAGCGCCTGTTCACGCCGTCGAACGATACCATCAGCGCCCGCGTCACCTATGACGACGAGACGCTCGCCATCCTGCTCGAATGGGACGACCGCACCCAGTCCATCCCCGGCGACACCGATGCCGAGGCTATTGCCGACCCCAACATGGGCGAGGACAGCGTCGCCGTGCAGTTTCCGGTGGCGATACCGGGTGGTGTAGAGAAACCGTATTTCGGCATGGGCGATGCGAGCAATCCGGTCAACATCTGGCGCTGGAGCAGCGGCACGACCGAGGAGCCCGAAAGCGCTGTGCTGATGAATGCCAGAGGCTTCGCCGACATCGTGCCGCGTGAGGCTGCCGCCGCCGGCCTGCAAGCCACTGGCACTTACACCAACGGCACCTGGCGCGTGGTCATGACGCGACCGCTGACGCCAGTTGATGTCGAGGCCGACATTGGTTTCGAAGAGGGGCGTTTCATCCCCATAGCCTTTGCCGCTTGGGACGGCAGCAATGCCGAGCGCGGCTCGCGCCATACCCTGACCACTTGGTATTGGCTGCTGCTCGAGCCGCCGGGGAGCGCGCGACCAATCATCGTTGCTCTGCTCATTGCCGCCCTGATCGCTGCCGGCGAGGCCTGGTGGCAGCGCAGTGCAACGGCAAGACGACGCAAGGCCGATGTCTAAGGCAGCGCAAGCGTTTATGCCGCGCCGGGGGGTCAAAACCCGGCTGGTCGGCGTGGTGCTTATCTTTCTCGGTATCCTCGATAGTCTGCTCGTATGGCGCGGTGGAACCGCGCCCGAAAATCCCTTCCTTTTGCTGATGGTGGCCGGTGTCACCGTCTATGTCGTCGGTGCCATCAGAGGCCGACAGGAGGCTTGACCATGTCACAGACCGCGCAAACCGAAACTGCGATCCCCATTGCCAGAGAGCCTGCCTTGGGTGGGCGCATATTGGTGGCACTAGATGCCTCGGAACGCGCTGACCGGGCGTTGGCCGAAGCCTTGCGCATCGTTGGCTTCGCCGGTGGCGAGGTCACCGGCATTCACGCATATGCCGCCAAGTTGCATGACCGCCGTTTCCGCCAGATGGAAGGCGGCTTACCTGATCGCTACCGTCAGGAAGACGAGATGGAGCGTCAGCGCGTCGTGCACGACGACTTGATCACACGTGGGCTAGACGTGATCAGCGACAGCTATCACGATAGTGCCGCTGAGACCTGCGCCACGGCCGAGGTCCCCTATCGCCGCCTCAGCCCCGAAGGCAAGAATTACCGGCGCATTGTCGAGGCTGCCAACAGCGGAGATTTCGATCTTATGGCACTCGGCGCGCTGGGGTTGGGAGCCGTACCGGGCGCTGTCATCGGCACGGTTTGCGAACGCGTGGTGCGGCGTTGCGATATTGACGCGCTGGTCATCCGCGATGCCGGGCACGCCATCGGCGACGGTCCCCTGGTGGTCGCGCTCGACGGCTCGCCGCGCGCCTTCGCCGCCCTCAAGACCGCCTTGCGCATGGGCCGCGAGCTTGCTGCACCGGTGCATGCGGTCGCCGCCTACGATCCCTATTTCCACTATGTCGCCTTCAACAAGATTTCCGGGGTGCTCTCCGAGGAGGCAGGCAAGACCTTCCGTTTTAAGGAACAGGAAGCGCTGCACGAGGAAATCATCGATGACGGCATCGCCAAGATCTACCAGTCGCATCTCGACATCGCGGCAGGCATCGCCAAGGATGAGGACGCTCACCTGACCTGCAAGCTCCTTGACGGCAAGCCCTACCAGGCGATCAGCAAATATCTCGATGTCGTTGGCGCCAGTCTGTTGCTGATCGGCAAAACCGGCATCCATGCCGATGCCGATCTCGACATCGGCGGCAATGCCGAGAACCTGTTGCGCCTGGCGCCGTGCCACATCTGGCTGGGTCAATCTACCTACACGCCGCCGGCCGATGCGGTGGCGCGCGAGACCATCGCCTGGACACCAGAGGCTGAGCGCAGTCTCGAGCGCGTGCCAGAGGGCCCGAGACAGATGGTGCGCATGGCGATCATTCGCTTTGCCCAGGAGAGTGGGCACACGATGATTACCTCGGGACTGATGGAGGAGGCGACGCAGCGCTTCTGCCCCGAGCGTGGCGGCGGCATGGCTGCTGACGAGACGTTGGAATGGTCGGCCGAGGCGATGCGGCTGCTCGATGGCGTAGCCGATACCTCTCTTGCGGCTACCGTGCGCCTGCGCGCTGAGAAGCGCGCCCGGCGCGATGATGCCGTTGTGGTGTCGGAAGAGCACGTGCGGCCATTTCTGGAAGACGATGGCGTGCTGTCCATGACCTGGACCGCGACGGCATTGGCGCGTCTCGCCAGAGTGCCGGAGATGGTGCGCGGCTCGGTCAAGCGGCGCATCGAAGTCAATGCCCGTGATGCTGGCCTCGGCGAGGTAACACTGGAAGCTGTTGAGGACGGCCTCGCCGAATCACGATGCGTCATGGAGAGCACCATGGGTGCCGGCGGGCATCGGTTGGGAATGGACGAGGATGGCTGACCCGGCACCGCCATTCCTGGTCGCCTTCAATCTAACGCGGCGCTGCAATCTGCGTTGTGAGCACTGCTATCTCGATGCCGGTACGCGCCGCGATGGTGGGCCGGAAGAGCTTGCCACTGCTGAGGTCAAGGGGATCCTTGACGACATCGCCGCCCTAAGCGACGAGACCATGGTGGTGCTCACCGGCGGGGAACCGCTGTTACGCCCGGATATCCACGAGCTCGCTCGACATGCCAGCGGCCTCGGGCTGATGGTAGTGGTCGGCACTAATGGCTGCCTGCTCGACGATGCAGGCGTTGTAGCCTTGCAGGAGGCCGGGGTCAGTGCCGTCGGCATCAGTCTTGATTCCCTGGACCCGGCACGGCATGACACCTTCCGTGGCGCGTCGGGTGCTTGGGAGAAGACCCTCGCCGGCATTGATGCCTGCCGTCGCGCCGGCTTCATGTTCCAGCTGCATTTCTCAGTCACCGACGACAACGGTGGCGAACTCGAGGATATGGTGGCCTTTGCGCGCTCGGCTGGCGCGGCGGTGCTCAACATCTTCTTTCTCGTCTGCACGGGTCGCGGCGCCGGCATGAGCAACATCAGCGGCGCCACATACGAGGACGTGTTGCGGCGCGTTGCCGAAGCTGCACGCGACGAAACTGAGCTGCTCGTGCGCGCCCGCTGTGCGCCGCATTTCAAGCGTATGGCCATGGCCATGACGCCCCCGCTGCCGATTACACTAATAGACGGCTACGAGGCTGGTGGCTGCCTTGCCGGCACCCGCTATTGCCGTGTCACCCCCGAAGGCGATCTCAGCGCCTGCCCCTACATGGAAGAGACCGTCGGTTCGCTGCGAGCGCAGTCCTTCGCGACGCTGTGGGCTGAGGCACCGATGTTCGAGGCCTTGCGCAAGCCCAAGCTCGAGGGACGCTGCGGCGCTTGCGAATATGTCAAGCTCTGCGGTGGCTGTCGGGCGCGGCCTTTGGCACGCGACGGCGAACTGATGGGCGAGGACTTTCTTTGCGACTATCAGCCCGGCGGCGAAGCTGTCATCGAGCCCTTACCAGATCGTGGCGACAGCCTGCGTTGGAGCGACGAGGCGCAGTCCCGGCTCGGGCACGTGCCGTCTTTCGTGCGCCGTATCGTGCGCCAGCGTGCCGAGGCCCACGCACGAAACCTTGGCGAGTCCGTCGTCACCGCCGAGCACCTGAGTGAGCTTGCCAAGCGGCGCTTCGGCGATGCGCCACCGTGGCGGCGATCGGGGGGGCCATGAGCTTCGATGTTGCTATTATCGGCGGCGGCATCTCGGGTCTAGCGACGGCACAGTCGCTGAGGGAAAAGGGCCTGCGCGTCGCGGTACTCGAGCGCCAGGTCCGTGCCGGCGGCAATGCTGTCTCGGAGCGTATCGGCGGCTTTCTCATGGAGCACGGGCCAAGCTCTCTGAATGCCGGTTCACCTGTGGCTTTGCAGGCCTCGCACAAGCTCGGCCTCGACGCCAAGCGTTGTGATTTAGGGGCCGGTGTGCGTCAGCGTTATCTGGTTCGCGACGGCCGTCTGCACGGCATCAGTGTGCGCCCACTCGGACTCTTCGCTTCCAACTATCTTTCGCTCGCAGGCAGGACGCGATTACTGATCGAACCTTTGGTTCCGGCGCGGCGTGGCGGCGCTGATGAAAGCGTTGCTGCGTTCTTCACTCGCCGCTTTGGCCGCGAGTTTGCTGAGCGCTTGGTCGATCCTTTGGTCGGCGGGTTGTTTGCCGGCGATGCCGGGTCTCTATCTCTGAAGGCGGCGTTTCCGCGTATGGCGAAAATGGAGGCTAGTCACGGCTCGATCCTTGTCGCCGCTGCAAAGGCGCGTATGGCGGCACGCTCGATGCCCGGAAGGCGGCTATTCTCGTGGCGCGACGGTGTCGGTTCCCTACCGAAAACGCTGGCCGCGGGTCTGGGATCGGCCTTGCACACGGGGGTCGCCGTCCGCCGCCTGCGCCAAGCGGGCAGGCGCTGGCGCGTCGAGACGGCGCGGCACGGCACCATCGATGCCGGCGCCGTGGTGATCGCGACGCAGCCACATGTCGCTGCCGGCCTCGTTGAGTCCCTGCAACCGGTGTCCTGCGAGGCATTGGCGGCAATTGCTGCACCACCGCTGGCGGTAGTTTTTCTGGGCTATACGCGACGCCACATCTCGCACCCGCTCGACGGTCTCGGCTATCTGACGCCAAGCAGCGAACAGCGCCTGGTCTCAGGGGTGTTGTTCTGCTCCACCATGTTTGCGGGGCGTGCACCGGAGGGTCAGGTAGCTCTTGCTGCCTATGTCGGCGGCCGGAGGGCGCCGCAGGCCGCGGCTCTGCCGGAACGAGACCTGATCGATCTGGTAGAAGGCGAACTGCACGACCTTGTTGGTGCCGTCGGCCCGCCCACTGTCGCGCGCGTGCGCCACTGGTCGCGCGGCATTCCGCAGCTTGATCTGGGTCACGGCGCCCGCATGGCGGACATTCACATGGCCTTAACAGAGCACCCGGGACTGTTCCTAAGCGGGAACTACTTTGATGGCGTTTCAGTGACGGCCTGCTTGGAGCGGGCGGGCGAAACAGCTGAGCAGGTGGCAGGTTATCTTATGGAAGCCGGCCGCGATGAGGTCTGGATGCAAGAATCATTCGCAGACATGGCGAAAATTTGACCCAAATTAAGGTCATCCTTGTCCAAATACACATAGTGTAGCATCTGTATGCGAGACGAGTGAGTGTTACTGGTGTGTTACCATATATGCCGCGGGCCCCACAGTAGTTTGTAAGAGTCGGCTCTGAATGATTAAACAACGGGGATAGATTTCTTTTTCAGTAATCCAGAATACGGCCGTTTCAGTTGTTATCGGGCACTGTTGCTGGCCGTGCATCAGCGGACTGTTACTGGCGTGTTACCAGACCATGCTACGGACTCCACTGTAATCTGTACGGTGGGGACATATCCGCCACGTTCAGGGGCGCGCGAAGCCTATTTTCAACACTTAGTGGAATTGAAAGAGTTCCTATTATGATCGGATCGAAGCACAAGAGAACATGCTCTGAAGGGCCGAATGCAAGTACTGGTGGGGGTGGCGGGCTGCTGGTAGCTGGCCTCGTGGCCGGATTTGTCTCGCTGCTTGCGACCGGCCCGGCCAGTGGCGACGTTGCGCTGGTAGAAGGCGGCCCGCTCAAGGTCTATGGCGACTTTCGTGCCCGTCAGGAATTCGACTGGGATTCTCAACGCGCTAACGGCGCCATGCGCACCGACCGCACGCGCGCCCGCATTCGTGCCCGATTTGGCTTTAAGTACAAGCCGATCGATGAACTCGAGTTCGGTGTGCGCGCGCGCAGCGGTAACCAGCGCTCGCAGCAGTCTCCGCATGCGACGATCGCCGACTTTTCGAGCGACGACCACGGAGAGCGTAGCGGCGTTCTCGACAAGTATTTTGCTAAGGTCAGCCTTGACCCAGTGTGGGTCTGGGGTGGGAGCAACGGCTTTCCGTTCTGGAAACAGAACGAGCATTTTTGGGATGACGATGTGACCCTACTCGGCGGCGCCGCCGGCGGCGGCTTCGACACGGGCGTTGGCAAACTGTCGGTCACCACAGGCGTCTTCGCGTTGCCGGACGGCATGATGTCGCATCAGCTCGGCAAAATGATCGCCGGGCAGCTCAAGTATTCTGGTGATGTCGCGGAGGGTATAAAACTGAACGCCGCAGCCGGCTATTTCGACATGAAGGGCAAGGACGGCGCAGTCAACATACGTAACGGTAACGGCGCGAGGGACTACCAGATTGGCGTCGTCAGTGTACAGGCGAAGTTGTTGGCCATGGATATGCCGATCACACTCGGTGCTGACTTCATGCATAACTTCGAGAGCTATTCGGCAAGCGATTCCAACGCCTTTACCGTGGCAAATCGCAACGAGCGTGACGGCTTCATACTCTCGGCCAAGGTTGGTAAGCTGAAGGAATGGGGAGATTGGCTGGTCGGCTACTACTTTGCCCGTATCGAGACTCTGGCAGTTAATGCTTCCTACGCGCAGGATGATTGGGTGCGCTGGGGCTCAGCTAACCAGACCGATTCGAGTGATCTGCGTGGCCACGAGTTTCGCACCGCCTTTGCGATCTCTGGCAAAACGAACCTAGTCGCCCGGCTTTATATCGTCGATGCCATTACCAGCACGCAGGACGGGAAGCGCTTCCGCATAGACTTTAACACTAAGTTCTGAGCCTCGTATCCTTAAGCGGGAGGCTCTGATTAAAATTAAGGTCATCCTCTTCAAGATATACATAGTGTAGCATCTGCATGCGATATGGATGGCTGTTACTGGTGTGTCACCGAGCCATGCTACAGACCTCATAGCAATCTTGCTCGGGCGCTTCATTCACTTTTAATAAGTTCACTACGTTGTACTGTATCGGTCAAGTTTTAGTGGGTGCGCTGAATCGGCTAATTCCGGAGCTGAGCCGGTAACCAAAGCGCGATCTCCGGGAAGAACAGCACCAGCACCAGGCCGCAGGCTTGTAGCGCGATAAAGGGCCACATGGCGTTGTATATGTGGCCGAGTTTGATGCCCGGTGGTGCCACTCCCTTGAGGTAGAAGGCGGCGGGGCCGAAGGGCGGGGTCAGGTAGCTAATCTGCATGTTCATGCAAAATAGAATGCCGAACCAGATAGGGTTGTAGCCCAGCGTGATCACCACCGGCACGAAGATCGGCATGGTCAAGAGACAAATGCCGATCCAGTCCATGAACATACCGAGGATGATGAGAATCGCCATCATCACTACGATGATGGCAAGGGGGCCGAGCGGCAGGCCGGTAATCAGACCCTCGACGAAGGTGTCGCCACCCATGCGGTTGTAGATGCCGATCAGTGCCGTAGCACCGAATGTGATCCAGAGAAGCATGCCGCACGTGTTCATGGTCTGATAGAGAGCTTCGCGCAACATGGTCCAAGACAGCTCGCGGCGCACGCCTGCAGATATGATGGCGCCGAGCGCACCCATGCCGGCGGCCTCGGTGACGCTGGCGATACCGAGATAGATCGAGCCCAGCACCGATGCCGCGACACCGAGCGGCAACGATAATCCGATGATTAGGCGCAGCTTTTCTTCACGCGGCAACTGTCGCTCTTCGAGCGGCGCCGGCGGCCCCAGCTCTGGGTTGAGTTGGCAGCGGACGATGATGTAGCCGACATAGATGCTGGCGAGTAGCAGTCCCGGCATGACAGTGGCGACGAAAAGCTGGCCAATATCCACGCCGGCTGTCAGGCCATAGATGATAAGCACGATCGATGGCGGGATCATGGTGCCTAGCGAGCCGCCGGCGCAGATCGTACCAATGGCGAGCCCGCGGTCGTAGTTGAGACGCAGCATCTGCGGCAGGGCGACGAGCCCCAGCAGGATGATCTCGCCGCCGATGATACCGGTCATTGCCGCCATTAGAACGGCCACTACCATGGTCTGGATGGCGAGTCCGCCACGCAAGCCACCGGCCAATATGTGCATAGCTCTGTAGAGGTCGCGCGCCACTCCCGAACGCTCGAGCACTGAGGCCATGAGGATGAACATGGGCACGGCGACGAGCACGAACTCGCGCACCAGGCTAGTGATGCGGCTTTCGATGAGAAACAATCCAGAGAGGCCGAACTCGCTCACGGCAACCGTCATGGCCACGGCCCCAGTCACGAAAGCGAGCGGCAGGCCCATGATCAGCAGCACGGCAATGGCGCCAACCATGAGGCAAGTGAGTAGCTCGATGCTCACGTTTGGTCCACGCTACGCGGTTCGCCTGAAGGCTGGCGTGTTAGCGACTGGATCAGATGCACCAGCGCCAGAATGAACATGAGGATGCAAACAGTCGCCAGCGCCGACTTCACGATGGCCGGTAACGGCAACTGCGACGCCGTGCCCGCGGTCTCGCCGATGCTGACCGAGGTGATCGCGCTCTTGGTTGACTGATAGCCCAGCAGCCCGAGAAAACCTAAAATGATGAGACTATTGACTACGTCGAGGACGTCGCGGACGGCTGAAGGTAGGTGTTCGTACACAAGCGACACGCGGATATGGGCGCGCCGCTGCATGGTATAGAGCCCGCTCAGTAAAAAGCCTGTCGCGCACAGCGCCGTGGTGACGTCATGGGCCCAGATTGTGGGCGCATTGATGCCGTAGCGCATCACCACCTCGTAGGCGATGATCGCCATGCAGATGAGAAAGAGGAAGCTGAAGAGCCGCCCGATGCGCTCGGACAGCCATTCGATCATGGCGAAGAGACGTGCCATACGAGTGCGCTATTCCGTAGCCAACAGCCCGATGGCGCGCAGGAACGCGGTTTGCGCTTCGTAGGCGCGCCGTGCCATCTTGCTGCGCCCCGCCCAATCCTGCCAGATTTCGACGGCGATCTCACGCATGCGGTCTCGCTCAGCCTTTGGCCAGTCGACCACCTCGATTCCCTTAGCGCGGTCGGCGGCAACGTCGGCAAGGTCCTGCAGCTCCAGCCGGCGCGTGACGTCACCCGCAAAGTCGCGCACTCCCATTTCCAGAATAGCCTTGAGGTCGTCCGGTAACGCATTCCACTTCTCTGCGTTCACCGAGATGTCGATCACTGGCATGGAGTGGATGCCGGGATAGATCGGGTAGCGGGCGATGGCATGAAACCCGAGCTGGTGGTTCATGGAATAAGTCGCCCAATCGGCCGCATCGACGACGCCGCGCTCTACCGCCGTATAAACTTCCGCCGCTGGAAGATTAACGGGCGCCGCGCCGATGCGCTCGAAAATGTCCTGGGCCATGCCTTCGGGTGCGCGCAGCTTGACGCCGGTGAAATCGTCGACGCGGCGGATCGGAATTTTGGAGACGAACGCCTCCTTCCCAGTCGCCGAGCCGCCGATGTAATGCACGCCATAGGGTGCCATCAGCTCGCGCAGTAAGGCATCGCCGCCACCGTGGCGCAGGAACATGAACACTTGCTCCGGATGCTCGTAGGCCGCGATGAGGTCGCCGAGAAGCGCAAAAGCCGGATCTTTACCGGAAAAGTACACTGTCGCCGTGATATGGCCGTCGAGCAGGCCGGTGCCGACCGCATCCAGTGTCTCATTGTATTGTACCACCGAGCCCACAGGCACCAGGCGCACGGCGAGGCGCCCGTCCGTCAGCATCTCGATGGAATCGGTGAATTCCTTGGTGATGACGAAGGCGATCTCGCCGGCCGAGGTCGACGCTTGCCAAGTCCATTCGACATCCGCCGCCTGGGCAGGTGTCGCGGCCAGTAGCATGGAGACGGCGGCAACAAGCCTTTTGGGTTTTCGCATGTCTCTCGCTCCCTTACAGCAAACCGAGACGCGCGAGAAACGCCATGTGAGATTCATAAATGCGCTGAGCCATCGGGCTTTGCGCCGCATATTCGGCCCAGACGCCAGACGCCACCTCACGAAATTTGCGCCGCTCCTCGGCACTCCAGGCGACTAGCTCGATGCCCTTCTCAGCTGCCGCTGCTGCCACCGCCGCGTCTTGTATTCCGATACGTTCGATCATGTCGCGATTGAAGTCGCGTACCGCCATTTCGACCAACGCCTTGATGTCGTTCGGCAGCTCGTTCCAGCGCTCCATATTGACCGCCACGTCCGCTATCGGCGCGGAATGGAACCCAGGATAGATGGGATAAGGAGCGATAGCGTGAAAGCCCAGATCGTCGTTCATGCCGAGGGTGCCCCAGTCGGCGGCCTCAACGACGCCCCGATCAAGCGCGGTGTAGACTTCGGCACCGGGAATGTTTACGGGAGCGGCGCCGATACGCTTGAATATGACTTGCGACATGCCCTCTGGTGCGCGAATTTTGACGCCAGAAAAGTCAGCAATCTTGCGGATTGCTTTCTTGGCCGGAATCGATTCGTGACCCCAGGAAACACCGCCAATGTAATATAATCCATAGGCAGAGAATAGCTCGCGGGCCAGTTCTTTGCCGCCGCCATATTCAAACCACATGGTGAGCTGGCGCACATGCTCATAGCCGCCGTTGATATCGCCGATGATGCCGAAGGCGGGGTCCTTACCGGCAAAATAACCTGTGCCGCCGTGTTGGGCGTCGAGCACGCCGGCGGCGACCGCGTCGAGGGTCTCGTTGTAGCCAACAACACTGCCCACCGGCAGCGGCTCGATGACGAGCCGGCCGCCGGTAATTTCGGTAACGCGGTCGCAGAAATCTTCGAAGACCGTCTGGTTGATTGACCCCGCTTGCCACAGAGACTGCATCTTCCAGCGATATTCGGCTGTCTCTTGGGCGCCCTTCTGCTCGCTGGTTGGCGCGCTGATCTCGTCGCGGAAAAGCACCGCAGCGATGATCACGAGCGCTGCTACGCCGCCAGTCAGAAGCCATCCTACGCGGCCTGACATCGCTTAATCCCCCCTTGACGCTGCCGCTCAACTCATGAGTACGGCTGCCGTTCGGTCCCCTGATAGAGCAACTGACCGTGCAACTCAGCGCTGCGGGCATGATAAGCTACCGCTTTGGGATCAAGATCCGTGCGCGGGCTCGGCTCGATCTCAAAATTGCCATACTCGTCATCGCCGCGCACTAGGCCTGCGGCATCGTGCGGCCCATTGACTTGATGTAGGTGCGTCGGAATGTAGCGGATAGCGAAGCCGATGCGGCGGCCATCGGAGTGGTTGGCCTCAGAGCCGTGGATCAGGCGCACGTGGTGCAGTGACATCTCGCCGGGCCTAAGCACAATATTGACCGCCCTGCTCTCATCGATCTCGGTGTCGATCACTTGGCCGCGGCTCAGCATATTGTTTTCGTGGTGGGTGTCTGTATGGCTGATTTGTTCGGCGGTGTGGCTACCCGGTATGACGCGCATGCAACCGTTCTCTGGTGTGCTCGAACTTAGCGCCACCCATGCCGTCGTCACCTCCGGCGTGCTCAGCCCCCAATAGGTCGAATCCTGGTGCCAGGATACGAAGCTGGGGTCGTGCGCTTCTTTGGTAAAAAACGCCGAGGCCCAGCACAGGATGTTGGGTCCGAGCACGTCCTCTACCGCGTCGAGAAGGCCCTCATCGCGCACCAAATCGTCGAGAAAGGTGTAGAGAATGTGCGGCTTGAAACGCAGTGCACCGGCCATCGGCCCGCCTTGCGTTGCCTCTGCCGCCAACAGTCTGGCGCGAATCTCGGCCGCCGCGTCTTCGCTCATAATGCGGATCGGCGCGACATAGCCGTCGTGCTCGTAGCCGGCGATCTGCGCTGCAGTCAGGCTCTTGCCCATCCCTGTCTTTCCTCGTCGTTTGTCCGGGCGCATGATAGACCATCGCCGAAGTTGAATGCCAGCACCTGCCTAAAAGCGCTCCTTGTACGGCCTCAACTCGGTCTCGAAGGTCCAGGCGCTGGGGTGCTGGGCGTGCAGCTGCCAGAAGGTCTCGGCAATGTGCTCAATACCGAGCAGACCGTCTTCGCCGCGCTCCTTGGCCATCTCGGGAACTCGGCTCAGCAGGCGTTCACCGTTGATGCCGCCATCGATGATCACATGCGCGACGTGCAGGCCTTGCGGGCCGAATTCGCGCGCCATGGCCTCGGCCACCGCCTTGATGGCGGCCTTTCCGGCTGCAAAATGGGCAAAGCCAGGCCGGCCGCGGCGGCTGGCCGAGGCGCCGGTGAAGGTGATCGTGCCAGAGCCCCGCGTCAGCATGCGCCGTGCCGCCTCCTGGCCGACCAGAAAGCCGCCGAGGCAGCAGGTACGCCAGAAATTTGTGAAGGTGGCCTCGTCAAGATCGAAGAAGGGGATACGGCGGTTGTTGCCCGCGTTGTAGGCGACCACAGTTGGCACGCCGGCCTCGGCCTCGACCGCATCGAAGATCCGCGCCACGGCGTCACGATCGGTGGCATCACCCGGTAGCGCGGTGACGGTCTCGCCGCATTCTGCCGCTACCCGGCCGAGGCGCTCACCATCGCGCCCGACAATAAAAGTATGATAGCCCTCTCGCGCAAAACGCCGTGCGATTGCAGCACCGAGCCCGTTGCTCGGCCCGACACCCAGAACCAGTATGCTGTTCGTCATCCGTCGTCTCCTCCTGCGTTCGCGAACGGTTATAGCAGACGGGTGGCGATTGACCCGCCGGTGCGCGGTTTCTACACTTTTGTTAAACCCCTCCCCAACAAGGCTGCCGGACATGAGCAAAAGCGCCAATCGGTCCAGCCCGCGGGGCAAATGATCGCCGGCAACGTCATGCTGTGTCTGTTTGTGGGTGCGGGGCGCTCTATGCCGCCCACGCGATTAGGTTTTGACGGTATCTGCTGTTGTCACTTCGTAGGCCGCATTTCGTCCGGCTAGGCGGCCTGAGGTGAAGGCCCAGCCTAGGTGGTGGCCGTGGCCTTCGAGTAGCAGGCCACCCTGGCCCGCGGAGCCGGCGCCGAAAAGGCCGGGGATGGGCGTATCGTCGGCGAGCACGCGTAGGCGCTCGTCGACGGCCACGCCACCCTCGACGATGATGATCGAGCTTTTGACAGGGCCGAGCGCCACGAAGGGCGGCTTAGTGATAGGTTGGCGGTCTCCGGTTAGGGAACTATTGTATTCCTCGATATTTGTCTTGAGCACGTCTGTCGTCATGCCAAGCACTTTGGCTAGCTGGTTGAGGCTGCGGGCGCGGTGGTAGACGTCTTTACGGTTGCGCTTATAGTCGGGGAGATAGGCATAGGCGATGCCGGGCGCCGTTGAGATGAAATGCGGCCATTTGGAAAATTTCTTGGCCACGCGTCTATCAAACAAGATGTAACCAATTTTGTCGGGGCGCGACGGCAGGTCGAAGGCGGGCTCGGCTAGCTCGTCGGTGAAGCGCTCACCGCGCGCGTCAACCAACACCGCCCCTTCCCGGAAGAGAGAAGGGTCGGCCGCCAAATGGGTGGTCACGAAGCTCATCATGAAGGGCCGCAACAGAACGGCCGGCACGTGATCCATCGACCAGGCCATGAACCGCGCCAGCCAGCGCCAGGGCGGCAGACGGCGAACGAAGCTGTCCTGGGGCGGCGGTACGAAGCGGATCTCTGGCCCCAAGGTCAGGTCACCATTGAGTACACGCCCGCCAAGGTCCATGGCCATGCTCTGGCCGTCGCCCGTGTTGCTTGGGTTGATGGGATCGACGGCGGCGGCCTCAGGCGACATGAAGCGCGCCTTGAGCTCGGCGCTTGCTGCATAATCGCCGCTCGCCAGCACGACGCCGCCGCGCGCGCCGAGGCGGACCCCCTGGTCGGCGATCTCGGCGCGGACACCAACTACACGCTCTCCCTCGCGCAGCAACTCCCAGGCCCTGGCATCGGTGCGAATATCGACACCACGGTGCGCCGCATGCCCACCCAGCACGTGAATGTAAGCGCGCGAGTTGGGCAGCACGTTGTGCATGCGCGGTTTCTTGTGCGGTGGCTCGGGCATGGGTCCGTAGAACACTAAACCGAGATCGCATAGCCAGCGAAAGGTCTCTGGCACGTTCTCTGTCAGTAGGCGGCGCAGGGCGAGATTGTCCCGGTTTTCGAGCCCTGGTGCGAACTTTGGCATGTCGGAGAAATGATCTTGCGGCCGATCCTTGATACCCGCCGCGATCTGGTGCGGCGTGGCGGTCGCGGTGATCGAGCCGATAGAAAGCCCCGTGGTGCCGCCGAGCGCCGGGTTCTTTTCCAGCAGCACGACGCTGCGTCCAGCCTCGCGCGCCGACAACGCTGCTGCAAGCCCACTGCCGCCGCCGCCGACGACGATGACATCGAAGATCTCGTCCATACTCATGCCAACCACTCCTGCCATGCCGGCATGGCTAGCAGGCGTGTGATGCTGTCGCTGATTTCACGATCGGGCTCGGGTGAAATAATCTCCAACATAGCCTCGCCGGCATAGCCGATCTCGACCAACCCCTCGGCAAAGGCCGTGAAATCCACGGCCCCTCCGCCGACGGGATCGTGGCGGTAGACTTTGCGCGGCGTGTCGGAGAGATGCACCAATTCCAGGCGGTTCTGGACGTGGCGCAGCCCCTCGCGCACGTCTTCGCCGATGAATACGGCGTTGGCCACATCGTAGACTACACCGACCTCGCGATAGGGTGTGATGGCCTCCATGAGGCGCTTGGCATCGGGCAAAAAGGCGAACGGCATGTTCTCGGCCAGCAACCGTGTGCCGGCCGCTTCGGCTGCCGGCAGAAGCACGTCTAACGCCGCCTGGAACCAGCCTATGAGCTGGTCTTGTGGCGCCGGCAGGAGTGGATTTGGCTTACCCGGCCCGATCACCACGCCGGGCACACCGAGGTCGCCGGCAAGTGCGATCACACGCACTAGATGGGCGACGCTGAGGGTGCGCATACCATCGTTCGCCGCCGTCAGATTGACGTCGATATTGGGCATGTTGAGGGTGCGGATCTGCAGGCTGTGGCTCGCCACCAGAGCCGCCAGAGAGCGCCGCGCCACTGCGCCCATCTCGCACGGCCAAGCGTGCCCAGGATACATCATCAACTCTACGCTGGTCGTACCTTGGTCGGCCAGCCGCGTCAGACAGTCGGCGGCACTATGGCCGAGCGTATAGGAGTAGGTATTGACCCCGAACGGACGCGTGGCTGGCAAGACGCTCTCCCAGAAAATCCACAGGGGATCGTAGTAGCGCGCAAACGGAAAAAAGGCGAGTGGGCTATCGCGCCGCATCGATATCGTCTGCAAGCATGCGACGATTGGCGCCGAGCATAGAGACGGCGTGTTTGATGCTCGCCGGACCTTGTCGCCGCGGCCGTCCGGGACTGGTGGCTTAAAGCCTGATTAGCTTTCGCCGGTCGCCATCTCGATTTCTGCTTCGGAAAGGCCAGCCTCGGCCAGCACCTCGCGGGTGTGTTCACCGAGACGCGGAGCGTGGCGACGCAGCGCGAAGGGCGCCTTGCCGAAGTTCACCGGCCGGCGCACCATCTGATGGCGACCCTCGCTGGGATGCTCGACGGTCTCGAACAGTCCAACCGCCTTCACGTGCTCGTTGTCGCGTAAGTCCTCGAAGGCGAGCACGGGCATGCTGGGAATACTCGAACGATCGCAGAACTGGACCCATTCCGCGGTCGAGTGCTTGGGCGCAGCCTCGGCGATCAGGCCGTAGAGAAAATCCACGTTCAATCCGCGCGTGGTCACCGATTCCAGTCGTGGATCGTCCTTCAGTTCGGGTTGGCCGATAAAATCCACGAAATCGCGCCAGTTGGCGTCCGAATAGGGCATGATGCAGCAATAGCCGTCTGCCGTGGGAAAGGGCTTGCGGTTCTTCGCCAGTACGCGCGGATAGCCGAACTCGGACAGTGGCGGCTCGAACACGGCACCGGCATAGTGCTCGGGCGTAAGAAACTCGATTGCGGTCTCGAACATCGGCACTTCTATGGCCTGGCCGCCACCGCCGCGCTCAAGCTGCAACAAGCCGGCGAGAATAGAATAGGCGATCGCCTGTCCAGCTAATTTATCGCAGACTACTGTCGGTGCGTAATTAGGCTCACCATAGCGCTTTCCGTGCAAAGCGGCGAGGCCTGAACCCGCTTGGATGACGTCGTCATATGCTGCCTTGTCAGCATAGGGACCGTCCTTGCTGAAGCCGTAGGCGCCGCAATAGACGATGTCCGGTCTAAGCGCTGACACCGACTCGTAGTCGAGACCGAGACGGTCGATGGCCTTTGGGCGCAGTGCATGCACGAAGACATCGGCAGTGGGAATCAAGCGCTTGAGTGCCGCCAGCGCTGGCTCGTGTTTGAGATCCAGCATTACGCCGCGCTTATTGCGATGTAGCTGCAGAAAGGCGCCGCCCATGCCGGCATTGCGGTACGGCTTAAGGTTGCGCATCAGGTCGCCCTCGGGCGCCTCGATCTTGATCACGTCCGCACCCATGTCCGCGAGAATATGGGTAGCGAACGGCCCCATGATCACGTTGGTGATGTCGATAATGCGAATGCCGTCGAGTGGCCCCGCGCCGAAGTCCGTCATGCCGTCCATCCCTCGTGTCGTACTTGAGCCGCCGACAAGACCGGGACGGGCGCAGTCTGTCAAGCACGCGCCGCTGTTGCTACACTGCACGCCATGGAACCGTTGATCGACTCCCATTTCCACCTATGGCGCGTGAGCGATATGCGCGAGCCGGGGATCGTCGCGCATCCGCGTTTCGCGGGCGAAATCGGCTGGCAGGACTATGCGGCGGCGCGCGGGGAAATAGCGTTGGCCGGCGCTGTGGCCGTGCAGGTGGATCAGAACCCGGGGGACGGCGAACCGGAGGTGGAGTTCTTCGAGCGTGCTGCCGCCGAGCATCCCGAGCTCAGCGGCATTGTCGCTTTCGCGCCCGTGGAAGGCCCCGATCTCGTCGCTCATATCGACCGTTTGTCACGGCATCCCCTGGTGTGCGGCATCCGACGCAACACGCAACACGAGGCTGACGACGCCTTTTGCCGGCGCGAGGACTTCATTGCCGGCGTGCGCCTACTTGGGCGACGCGGTGTAATCTGCGACATCTGCGCCCGCCACTGGCAGCTCGAGAGCGTGATCGCCATGGCCCGCGCCTGTCCCGACACCACTATCGTCATTAATCATCTCGGCAAGCCTGATGTGCAAGGCGGCAAACTCGATCCCTGGCGCGAAAATATGAGCCGGCTGGCGGCTCTACCCCATGTCTTCGTCAAGCTTTCCGTCGTGGTGCAAATGCCCGATGACAACACCTGGACGGAATCCTCTGTGGCGCCTTTCGTCTCCCACCTGCTCGCAGAGTTTGGGCCCGAGCGCATGATGTGGGCGAGCAACTGGCCTGTCGCGGCCCTGGTCACGCCATATGGCGACTGGCTTGCTGCGGCGCAGTCCATGACCGCACATTTGCCTGACGCTGCCCGCCGGCAGATCTTCCATGACACTGCCGCGACGATCTACGGGCTTGAGCGATGAGCGTGGTTGACGCCCATTTCCACGTATGGCGTGGCGCGGTCCTGCACCAACCCGGTTTGCTGGGTGAGCTATTTGCGGAAGACTACGACTGGGAAGAATACGCCTCGGCCCATGGCGGCGTGCCGGTAACGGCCGCTATCGCTGTGCAGGCCGATACCGATGTTAGCGACGGTGAGCCGGAAGTCGAATTCCTCGAGAGCGTCGCGGCCGCGCATCCGGTCTTACGCGGCATCATCGCCGCCGCTCCGATCGAAGCCGACAACGCGCGCGACAAGCTCACGGTGCTCAGGGGTCACTCTCTAGTCAAGGGCGTACGGCGCACGGTGCATCATGTCGCCGATCCGCATGTTTGGGCCCAACCCAACTTCATCCGCGGCGCCCAACTTCTGGCCGAGTTCGGGCAGGTCTGCGATATCAATGCCCATCATTTCCAGCTTGCTGGCGCGCTGGCCGCAGCGCGGCAGGCACCGCAGACGACGATCGTGCTCAACCACATCGGCAAGCCCGACATCACGGAAGATGGCTTCGACGCCTGGCGGGCGCGGCTCGATCCCTTCGCCGATCTCGCCAATGTTTCCATCAAGCTGTCCATTGTCACGTCGGTGAGCACGGAACCGGAATGGTCCATCGACCGGCTCGCGCCTTACGTGGCGCACGTCTTGGAGCGTTTCGGTGCGCAGCGGGTGATTTGGACCAGCAATTGGCCTGTCTCCGGGCGCGTAATCGGGTATGAAGCGTGGTACGACGCGGCGCAACAGCTCACCACTCACCTATCGGAGAGCGAGCGCCGGAGCATATTCCACGATAACGCGGTGCGTATATACGGCCTATGACTACTTTGCAGACAGCGCTCGATACGCGCGCACCGCGATACCAGGAGAACGCCGCGCGCGTCGTGGCTCTGGTCGAGGACCTGCGCGCCGAAGTAACCAAGGCCAAGCTAGGCGGCGGTGAAAGTGCCCGCGAGCGACATCTCGGTCGCGGCAAGTTGCTGCCGCGCGACCGGGTGCGCCTGTTGCTTGATCCCAGTTCCCCGTTCTTGGAGCTTTCGCAGCTCGCGGCACACAGCATGTACGACGACCAGGCGCCGTCAGCCGGCGTCGTTACCGGTATAGGCCGCATCCGCGGGCGTGAATGTGTGGTTGTCGCCAACGACGCCACGGTCAAGGGCGGTACCTACTTCCCGATGACGGTGAAGAAGCACCTGAGGGCTCAGGAGATTGCTCGCGAGAACCGCCTGCCATGCCTCTACCTCGTCGATTCCGGCGGCGCCTATCTGCCCAAGCAGGATGAGGTATTTCCCGATCGTGAGCATTTTGGGCGCATCTTCTTCAATCAGGCCACCATGTCGGCCGAAGGCATTCCGCAGATCGCGGTGGTGATGGGTAGCTGCACGGCGGGTGGCGCCTATGTGCCGGCGATGTCTGACGAGGCTGTCATCGTACGCGAGCAGGGCACTATATTCCTCGGTGGCCCGCCATTGGTTAAAGCAGCGACCGGCGAGGTGGTCAGCGCCGAGGAACTGGGCGGCGCTGACGTTCATACGCGCATCTCGGGTGTCGCCGACCATTACGCTCAGAACGACCGCCACGCGCTCGCCATCACCCGCCGCCTGGTTGGCCATCTGAACCGGTCCAAGCGAGTCGCGCTCGATATGGCTAAGCCGCGCGAGCCGCTGCACGATCCGGGTGAGATATACGGGCTGTTGCCGGGGGATCTGCGCCAGCCTTACGACGTACGCGAAGTCATCGCCCGTTTGGTCGATGCCAGCGAGCTCGACGAGTTCAAGCCGCTTTACGGTACCACACTAGTCACAGGCTTCGCTCGGCTCGGTGGCTATCCCGTCGGCATCGTCGCCAATAACGGCATCTTGTTCTCGGAATCGGCGCTCAAGGGTGCCCACTTCATTGAGCTCTGCTGCCAGCGAGGCATTCCGCTCGTCTTTTTGCAGAACACTGCCGGATTCATGGTGGGGCAGAAGTACGAGTCCGGCGGTATCGCCAAGGATGGCGCCAAGCTCGTCACTGCTGTGGCTTGCGCACAGGTACCTAAGCTCACGGTGATCATCGGCGGCAGCTTTGGCGCCGGAAATTATGGCATGTGCGGCCGTGCCTACAGCCCGCGCATGATGTGGATGTGGCCGACGGCGCGCATCTCGGTGATGGGCGGCGAGCAAGCGGCTACCGTGCTCGCGACGGTGCGCCGTGATGGCATCGAGAAACGCGGCGAAAGCTGGAGCGCCGACGACGAAGCCGCCTTCAAGGCGCCGATCCTCAAACAGTATGAGCACCAGGGCCACCCCTATTACGCCAGTGCGCGCCTTTGGGATGATGGCGTGATAGACCCGGCTGAGACCCGCCGGGTTCTGACGCTGGCGCTTTCGGCAACCCTCAACGCGCCGATACCGGAGCCTCGCTTCGGCGTCTTCAGGATGTGATGCGATGACCGATTCCCTGCTGCTGACCTACGATAGGCTCGGCGTTGGCCGCATCACCCTCAATCGGCCCGAGGTGCACAACGCGTTCAACGAGGACCTCATCAACGCACTCGACGAGGCCATCGATTCGCTGGCCTGCAACGCTGCGGTTCGTGTGGTGGTAATGGCGGGCAACGGCAAGAGTTTCTCTGCCGGTGCCGACCTTAACTGGATGAAGCGCACGGCGGACTACGATTTTGCCGAGAACAGCATCGATGCGCTGCGCTTCGGCGAGATGTTGGGGCGCTTGGCCTCTATGCCGAAGCCGGTTGTCGGTGTCATCCAGGGCCCCGCCTATGGCGGTGGCGTTGGCCTCGTCGCTGCTTGTGATATCGTTATCGCTAGCGAGGCCGCCGCCTTCATGCTGTCCGAGGTGAAGCTCGGGCTCATCCCTGCCGTGATTAGCCCCTATGTTGTGCGCGCCATTGGTGCTCGCCAGGCGCGACGCTACTTCCTTAGCGCCGAGCGCATCGACCCGGCGACCGCACGCGTCCTCGGCCTAGTGCACGAGGTGGTGGCCGATGGCGAGCTAGAAGCGGCGGCTGACGCCATGATAACGCGTCTACTTAAGAATAGTCCTGCCGCCATGGCCGCCTCGAAAGACTTGATTGATGCAGTCAGCGACCGGCCGACAGATCGGGCGGTGATCAAGGACACGGCGCAGCGCATTGCCGAAGCGCGCGCCAGCGCCGATGGCCGCGAGGGCATCGCTGCCTTTCTGGAGAAACGCAAACCCGTCTGGCCCGAACAGGGATAGGGGAAACCTTGCGTGGCCTATACGGGTCGCCGACGTATCGTCGGCATCGTGCTCATCGTCGCGATGATCCTGCTGGGCGCATTTTCTGTGACGGAGATTGCCTTCTGCCTCGCCTTCCTCATCTTCTATTCTCTCCATGTCATCGTCTTCGCCGCGCTCTACCGTATCGTCGAGGGTGTCCTCGGCGAGTTTCAATTACTGGTGGCAGGCGACCCAGACACGATCACCTTTTCCGAAGTCCTATATTTCTCTCTCATCAGCGCGCGCACGGTGGGCTATTGTGACATCACGCCTATGGGCCCTGGTGCGAGCGCTGGCCAGCGTGAGGATCATCATCGGCGCACTGTTGTTGCTTGTTCCGCTTCTACGAGATCATGAGCTATGCTCGCTACCATCTCCAACATGAACACAAGCGGCGTTGGGTAGGTGAGTGGAAGTGATACGTGTTCGATAGAGTTTTGATTGCTAATCGCGGCGAGATCGCCTGCCGTATTATCGACACCGCTCGGCGGCTGGGAATCCGCACGGTCGCGGTCTATTCCGAGGTGGACGTGGACGCGTTGCACGTGCGGCTCGCCGACGAGGCCTATCCCATCGGTGCCGCTGCGGCAGCAGACAGCTATTTGCGGGTCCATACCATCGTCGAGGTGGCACGGCATTCCGGCGCCCAGGCGATTCATCCTGGCTACGGCTTTCTGTCGGAGAACCCGGCCCTTGCGGAGGCTTGCGCGGCCGCTGATATTGCCTTCGTCGGTCCACCGGCTGAGGCCATCCGCGCTATGGGGGCCAAGGATCAGGCAAGGCGCATCATGCAAGATGCTGAGGTGCCCGTGGTGCCCGGCTATCACGACGACAACCGCGACCTGAAGGTCGTGACCACACAGGCTCGGCTGATCGGCTTTCCTATCATGGTCAAGGCGGTGGCCGGTGGTGGCGGGCGCGGTATCCGCGTCGCAGAGCGCGAACTCGACCTGACCGAGGCCATTGCCGCGGCGCGGCGCGAAGCGCAGTCGGCTTTCGGTGACGATCGGGTGCTGATCGAAAAGTTGGTGCAGCGCCCCCGCCATATCGAGGTGCAGGTCTTTACCGACACCCGTGGCAACGCCGTGCACCTTTACGAGCGCGACTGCTCGGTACAGCGGCGTCATCAGAAGGTCATCGAGGAGGCGCCGTCGCCCGCTGTTTCCCCGGCCTTGCGGGCGGAGCTTGGGGAGACCGCGATCGCCGCGGCGCAGGCCATCGGCTATGTCGGTGCCGGGACGGTCGAATTCATCGTCGATCACGAAGGTACCTACTACTTCATGGAGATGAACACGCGCCTGCAGGTCGAGCATCCGGTGACCGAGATGATTACCGGGCTCGATCTGGTCGAATGGCAGTTCAGGGTCGCTGCTGGCGAGGCGCTGCCATTGCCTCAGGAATCGATCCCGCTTTACGGCCATGCGGTCGAGGCGCGACTTTATGCTGAGGATCCGGCGCAGGACTTTCTGCCGGTCACCGGCACCTTGTCGCGTCTGCGTCTGCCGGTGGAGCCCGGCAGTATCCCTGCTGGCACGCGGGTCGCGGCGCGTGTGGATTGTGGTGTCGTTGAAGGTGACAGCGTAAGTCCCCACTATGATCCGATGATTGCTAAGCTCATATCCTGGGGCCGCGACAGAGCCGAAGCAGTGCGCGCGCTTTCGACGGCACTGTCGGCGACACAAATCGGAGGCACCACTACTAATTTAGCCTTTCTCGGCGCGATTCTACGCCATCCCGCCTATGACATGAACGAGATCGACACCGGCTTCATTGAGCGTCATAGGGAAGACCTAATACCTCTGCCAGCACCGGCGCCGGCTCTGGCGCTAGCTTTGGCCGCGCTCAGCGTGTTGCTCGGACGGCGTCGAACTGCCGCCAATGCCGCGGTGCATTCTGGCGACCCTCACTCGCCCTGGGACACGGCGGACGGCTGGCGCCTCAACGACGAAGCGCACGACACCATCACTTTGATCGATAATGGCGCGCCGGTCGCGATCGGCGTGCGTGGGGGTCCGCATCCTCTCTGGCTCGATCTGCCGGATGGTGAGGTCGAAGCGGATGGCTCCTTGAGCGCTGACGGTAGGCTGCGGGCGACCGTCGCGGGCATCGCCGTCAACGCCACCACATTTTGCGAGACCTTGCCGTCTGGGGGTGAGCACATCACTATCAGCGTGCAGGAATCCACGTGGCATTTTGGACTCGATGAGCCTCTCGCCGCTAGCGTCGCTGACGAAGGCGAGAGCGGCTGGCTGACCGCGCCCATGCCCGGGCGTATCGTGCGCGTGCTGGCTGAAGACGGCGCTAAGGTCGAGCGCGGCACGCCCTTGATGATCCTTGAAGCGATGAAGATGGAGCACACCATTGCCGCGCCTGCGGCCGGCTATGTCGAGCACGTCAACTTTGCCCTTGGCGATTGGGTCAGCGAGGGCGAGGTACTGGTCGATTTCGTCGCCGAGGGAAGCGCTTGAGCCATGGCGCTGCCGACCGCCGTGACGATGTTCGAGGTGGGCCCGCGTGACGGCCTGCAAAACGAGCCGCACGAGGTCGATACTGCGCTTAAGGTCGCGCTCATCGACCGCCTTACCGTCTGCGGCCTCGGCGCCATTGAATCGACGAGCTTCGTCTCGCCTAAATGGGTGCCGCGCATGGCCGACAACGCGCAAGTCATGGCGGGCATCGCTCGCCACGATGGCGTCAGCTATCCGGTGCTCACCCCCAATATGCGGGGCTACGAAGATGCGCGGGCGGCGCAGGCGGATACGGTCTGCGTCTTCAGCGCTGCCTCCGAGACCTTCTCGCAAAAGAACACAAACTGCAGTATCGCCGAGAGCCTGGCGCGGGCCGAACCGATCGTCGCCACCGCAAAGGCCGACGGCATTCGTGTCCGTGGCTATATATCCTGCGTGCTCGGCTGCCCTTACGAAGGCGATGTCGACCCGGCTACCGTGGCAGAGCTTGCCCGGACGCTCGATGCCATGGGATGCTACGAGATCTCGCTCGGCGACACTGTCGGCTTCGGCACGCCCCTGCAGGCGAAAGCGCTTATCGAGACAGTAGCCGCGCAAGTGCCAGTCGGACGCCTAGCGGCGCATTTCCACGATACCTACGGCCAGGCGCTAGCCAATCTCGCCACCGCGCTCGACTGCGGCGTCGCTGTCATCGATTCGAGCCTTGGTGGCCTTGGTGGCTGTCCCTATGCTAAGGGCGCGAAGGGCAATGTGGCCACGGAAGACGTGCTCTACATGCTCGCCGGTATGGGTATCGAGACTGGCATCGACCTGGAGGCCGTGACCCGCACCTCGTGGTGGCTCTTCGGTATACTCGGTCGCCGCCCCAACGGCCGCGTCGCCCAGGCTCTCGGAGCCAAGCTGGGCCTTGCCGCTTAATGCAGGGACCCTTATTGCTAGCACGACGATTAGATCCCCCTATTTAGTGGCGTGCAGACGCCTTCCGCTAGCGGCTTCAGCACCGAGGCTGTGGTCATGAGCCAAGTCATCGGCTTCTCGGTCGTGCTGCGATCTTATCAGGCGTCTCCACTGGTGGACGGTGTCCGCGTCGGCGGCGTTCGTGGTGCCGATATCGCCCGCTGCGCCTTGCGTTGGCACTTTACACCTTTGCCGTCCGGCTCTGCTCAACTATGTTTGATGGTAAGCTATCTGATTTATCTTACGGGAGAGAGAGCATGGCAAGACTGGCAGGAAAGCGGGTGGTCGTGACCGGTGCGGCAAGCGGTATCGGCAGGGCAAGTGCACGTCTCTTTGCCACCGAGGGCGCGAAAGTACTGGCGGTGGACGTGGCCGAAGACGGACTGGCCGAGACCATCGCTCTGATCGAGGCCGATGGCAACAGCGCGCTCGCCCATCCCGCCAGTGTCGCCGAGGAGGACCAGGTGAAAGCCTTCGTCGCCCGCGCCGCGATCGATTGGGGCGGCCTCGATGCGATCTATGCCAATGCTGGCATCAGCGGCGGCTATGTGCCGCTATTTGAGCAGACCGTTGCACATTGGCAGGAGGTTCTCCAGGTCAATCTCGTCGGCATCTTTCTCTGCATCAAGCACGCAGCACCGAGAATGATCGAGGCCGGTGCCGGATCGATTGTCTGCACCGCCTCGGTCGCGGGGTTGCGCGCCAATGCCGGTGGCCCGCCCTATGCTGCCAGCAAGGCCGGCGTCATCTCTCTCGCCCAGACGGTAGCCACTGAGCTAACAGGCACGGGCGTGCGCATCAACGCCATCTGCCCCGGCCTCATCGAGACCGGCATGACCCGTCCTATCTTCGAGCGTGCCCGCGAACGCGGTACAGATCACAAGATCGGACAGCTCAACCCGTTGCAACGCTACGGTGAGCCACATGAGATCGCTAACATGGCGCTATTTCTCGCTAGCGACGAGGCGTCCTACGTCAATGGCCAGGCTTTTGCGGTAGACGGCGGCCTATCGAGCACCCACCCGTTCGTGCCGAAGAGAAAGTAGCCGGTACCCACCCTATGTGCGTTCCACGCGGTCATCCCGCCGCCTTCATTCCCGCCGCTAAACACATTTGTTTCTGCTACCGAGTGATGCGTCACGGCGCTGTTAGGATATCGAGCTGGCTTGCAAGCTCAGCTGGAGTATCGACCGGCAGGTCGCAAAGTCTGTTACGGCAGACATAGGCCGTGGGACGATCGGCGAGCAAGGGACGCGAGGCCAGCAGGGGCCAGCGCATGTCCTGGGTTGGGCCGTTGGGGTCGACCAGTGCGACCACAGTGCCGTGTAGCAGTCGGCTGCGCACTTCGACCAACAGCCGCCTCATCGCGGGATCGCCGACACTGCCGACGATCACCACCTCGCGGGCCTCGTGGGGGCTGAAATCGAAGGCCGCCAACAAGGCGGGCGATGCCGCTGCGGCGCGCCGGAGATGGGCGCCGAGTTCCCGCAGGATCGCTTCGGCATTGTCGGTGAAGGCATCATCGCCGGCAAACAGGCGCAGGCGGGCGAGTGCTGTGAGTGCGACCGCATTGCCCGTGGGCAAACCCTCCTCGCGCAATAGCACCTGCGCCGGCAGCGGCGAGCGGCTGTCAAGCGGGGTAAAGCGAAAGGGTAGCTCTGGCGCCTCCTGGAAGCGGGTGATCAGCACGTGCATCAGGCGTCTAGCCTGCTCCAGGTGAGGGCGTTCGAAACGGGTCTCGTAAAGGTCGAGCAACGCCTGTACTAAGAAAGCATAATCGTCGAGGAAGACTGCCTCTCCACCGAGGCGACTATGCACCAGGGCGCCGTCGTCGCCGACCAGTCCGAGCAGGGTATCGACGGTTGTTGCTGCAACCTCGGCGTAGCGCGCGTCGTCCAGCACCTGTGCAGCCTTGGCTAAGGCGCTCACGGTAAGAGCGTTCCACGACACCAGCAGCTTGTCGTCACGCGCCGGCGGCGGCCGCAAGGCGCGGGCTTCGAGAAGCCTGGCGCGGCTCTTGGCAAGGAGTGATTCGACTTCAAACAGCGGCCCGGCACCGGGGCGTAGGCGGAGGATGGCACGATTTTCGACTAAACCATGGGCCGGGTCGAGATAGGCGGCAAGAAAGCTGTCGGCGTCGGGCCCCAAGACCGCGCGCACCTCGGCCTCGGTCCAGCTGTAGAAGCGCCCCTCGCCGCCGTCGCTGTCGGAATCAAGCGAGCTGGCGAAGCCGCCGTCGGCGAGCGAGAAGCGCTGCAGAAGGTCGTCGAGCACGGCCCGCGCCACAATCGCATAGCGCGATTCGCCAGACACCTGATAGGCCGCCAGGTAAAGCTCCGCCAGCAAGGCGTTGTCGGCCAGCATGATCTCGAAATGGGGCACCTGCCACAGGCGGTCTACGGTATAGCGGTGGAAGGCGCCTCCGAGTTGGTCGCGCAGGCCACCGGCGGCCATGGCGTCGAGGCTGCGCAGCACCGCTTTCACGAGCGCATCGTCCCGGTGCCAAACGCCCTGGCGCAGCAGCAGAGAGAGCGCGTTCGCCATGGGGAACTTCTCTCGTCTGCCGAAGCCGCCATGCTCAACATCGAAGGCTTTAAGCCATTCTGTTGCCGCCAGGACCCGTGGGTCACCGCCCTTGCCTTGGCCAGGCTGCGGTGGTGCGAGCAGAGTGCTCAGCGCATTGCGATTGTTGACTGCGGTGGCGAAAAGCGCATCGCGATCGTCGCGCCAGGCGTCGACTAGGGTCTCCAGAATCTCAATCATGCCCAGCTGACCGTGCTCGCGCTCGGGCGCCACGTACCCTGTGGCGTAGAGCGGGTCTAGATCTGACGTCAGCAGGAAGTTTGCTGGCGCGCCGCGCCAGCTGCGCATCGCACCCAGCACCTCCATGAAATGAGCATCGATGTCAGGGCGCTGTTCGCGATCGACCAGGATGCTGATGAAGTGCTCGTTGAGCAGTGTGATCACGCGCTCGTCGGCGAAAGTTGTGCGCGAGAGCACGTGGCACCAGTGGCACGAGGCATAGCCGATGGAGAGGAAGATTGGCCGCTCGAGGCGCTTCGCCTCGGCTAGCGCCTCTTCTCCCCAGGGACGCCACCCGATTGCGTCCGCCGCATGTAGGCGCAGGTAAGGGCTGGCCGATCCTGCTAGCGGCCCGGCTGCGCTGACCCGCCCGCTGCATATCAGCGCGAGCAGCAGGAATATTGCCGCCGTGAGGCTGTACCTCACTGCTCCTTGCCGCCGAGGCTGGTGATGGCGACCGCCTTGGGTGAGACGATGCACGCTTCGCGGCACATGGCGCAGCCGGTGCAGCGCCCGACATCGATCACGGGCTTCACGCCGCCCTGCCACTGCAGCGCATCGGTTACGGGGCAGGCATGGGCGCAGGCGCCGCATTCGGGGCCCGAATAGGGCAGACAGCTGTCTTTGTCGATTGCGGCATGGGCCAGCCTTGGCAGTGGTTCCTCTTCGGCTTCGGGCAACTCCAGCGTGCCCGGTTCACACGCCGCTACGCAAGGCCAGTCCGCGCATAGCCGACAGGCGCGATTGAGCAGGTCCATGGCTGGCGTGCCCATCACGGTTGCGCCAAGCCGCGCCGCCAGCGGGAATAGCACCTGGTGCGGACATGCCTCGATGCAGGCATCACAGCGGCTGCAGGAAATCAGAAAATCGACCTCCGGCAAAGCGAAGGGCGGGCGAATCCAATGTTTGGCCCGCTGCGCCGCACGCTCACCGGCAACGTGGTAGGCCACCTGGGCAGCCTTCCTGGCGCCGGTCTTGAAGAATACGCGGCGATCCATCACACTGCCCACGCGGTCATGACGGGCCGTCGTCATGCATCTCGCGAACCTTGCCAACCATGGCACGACGACGCTGCACAAGCGTCACCGCGGCGATGGTCAGCACGACGAGCGCAATGATGATCTCCAGAGCGCCAATCATCGGGGCTTCGCCGACGCGCAACGGAAAGTCGATCATGTGTGGCTCGCCGTCGATATCCAAAGTGGCGGTGACGAGAAAGTCTCCTTCCCTGTCCAAACGAAAGGCCTGGCGGAAGACGTTGTCGTCAGGCAGTTGACGCCCGATCTCACGACTTTCCTCACCCATGCCAAACCAGGATAGCCACGTGATCTTGCGCACTGAAAATTCCACCTCCCCTTTGTATAGTCTACCGTTCGTATGTTTGGCATAGAGGTTGAAACGACCAGGTACGCCGAGGCGCGGAAAGGCGGGATAGACCATGGTCGTGACGAGCAGGTCACCGAGTTGTACCTCGACCTGCATGCTAGGTGGGGTGTTCGAATCTTCGTTCAGGCTGTAGGACGGCCGCCCGAGAATGTGATGGGCGCTCGTCGGAGCCACTGCTAGCCATATCGAGATGGCGGCCAGCAGGAGGGTCAATAGGGTGCGCATGGATCAGTTCCTCAATGTTCTGTCGACGATCCAGATCGGCAGGCTGGGGTGCGGGCAGACCTCGACGCAGATGCCGCAGCCGACGCAGCCGTCGCGGACCACCGGACGGTAGAGATTCGCGAAATCGAAGCCTATGGCATGCTTGCCAAGGGGGCAAATGGTCGCGCAGGCGCCGCAGACGCCGCGATCCACCCAGGGCCAGCAGGCATCGCGGTCGATCACGGCAACGCCCATGTCGATCTCGCGCAAGCGCGTCATGGTAAGGGCCTCGGTGGGGCAGGCCGCCATGCACCTGTCGCAGAGAATGCAGGCCTTGTGCGCCGGATCGATGTAGGGAAGGTTGACTTCGCCGCCGCCGCCGCGGGCATGGAAGCGGATGCAACGCGGCGGACAAATCTCGCCGCACAGCCCGCAGCCGATGCAGGCGGCGATGAAGGTCGCCTCGTCCTTGAGTGCTCCCGGCGGACGCAGGTAGTTGCGCAACGGTTTCGCTTGCGCCGGGGCCAGCAGCCGCGAGACGGCGAAGGGCATGCCGGCGGCGAAAAAGGCGGCGAGGCCGGCGACCAGTCCCTTGAGAGCGCCGCGCCGCCCGGTCAAGTCCCCTCGCCTTGTTTCTGGCCGCGATAGGCGCGGCCGAGATGCCCCGGCCCCTGCCGCGCCACGTCGCGCGCGCCGAGCGTGAAGGTCATGGCGGCGGTCGGACATATGGCAATGCAGGCCGTGCAGTTGTTGCATTCCTGGCCGAAATCGTCGTGCATGGGGTCGAGGGCAAACTCGCAAACCATGTTGCACTTGCCGCAATCGTTGCAGCCTTCGACGATGCGGCGGATGCGCAGCAGCCGGTAGCGGCCGAGCAGCGAATAGAGCGCGCCGCCGGGACAGAGATAGCGGCAGAAGCCGCGCCGCGCCACCAGCAGGTCGAACAGCAGCGTCATCAGGAAGAAGACGCTGCCGGCGCCAAAGCCACCGAGCGCCACGGCATAATAGATCTCGCGGCCGACGATGGCGGGCGGGTATATGGCGGCGATCGCCACCGAGCCCGTGGCCGCCGAAAGGCCGAGGCCAAGCGCCAGCACGAGATATTTCAAACGCCTGTCGAAACGTCTGTTGCCGAGTCCGATGCCGGCCCAGCGCAGCCAGCCGGCGAGGTTGGTATTGAGCTCGTAGAGCAAGGTCGCGGGACAGATCCAGCCGCAATAGAAGCGCCCGAAAAGCACCGTCAGGAGCAGCGGAATCAGCGCCGTAAGCAGGAATGGCCAATAGAGCGACAGGCTTGCAGCCGTCTGGCCGATGGCGGCCAGTGGGTCAGAAAGCTGCAGGCCCCAGAAGCTACCGGACCAGGTATTACCCTTGATAGCGTCGAGATCGTTTTCCACATCGTCGACGAAAGGCTCGCTGATCATCTCCATGGCGTCGTAGAGGCGCTGTTCGTTTGGTGCTAGAAGATCGTACGCGTGCGCGGCGACGAAGCTCTGATAGACATGCAGGAAGGGCAGTAGCACCAGCATGGTGAAGATCATGGTCAGACATAGCCAGCGCAGTTTGTTCAGATGGTGCCAGAGAAAGAGGGGCTTGTGGGCGGTGGCCACTCAGGTGCGCTCCCTGTCTTCGCCACGGTCGGGAATAATGCGGATGGCCTGCGGCATCTGGATGCACGAACGTTCGCAAAGCCCGCAACCGACGCACTGGTTGCTGACGTGAGGTTGCTCCAAGCGGCCAACCGAGATGGCAATATCGGGCAGCGGGCAGGCGCGGTAGCAGACGCCGCAGGTCTTACCCTGGTAGGAGAGGCAGAGACTCTCATCGACCACCGCTTGGCCCATCTTGACACTTTTTAGGATGCTCTCGGCCGTTCGCGGGATCTTCGCTATGGCATCCGTGGGACATATCTCGCCGCACTTCATGCAGAGAATGCAGCTCTTCTCGCGCGGAATAATGTATGGCGTATCACTCGACCCCCAACCATTCTGGAGGCCAAAATAATCGATGCAGCGGTTGGGGCAGATCTCGCCACACTGGCCGCAATGAATGCAGCGGGCGAGGAAGTCTGCCTCTGGCAGCGCGCCCGGCGGGCGTAGGTAACGCGGCGACGAACGGTTGCGCGCCGCTTGCGACTCGCTAGACAAAAGGGTAGCCACGGTTCCCATTGCGATCCCGGCAAAGAACTCGCGTCTCTCCATGGCCACCACTTTTCGCTTTTGGGGGCGCGTGCCTGCCTCAGATCTTTTCAATCCGGCAGGCGCTTTTCTTGAAGTCGACCTGGCCCGACACTGGATCCCAGACGCGGCTGGTTACGGCATTCGCTAGCCACTTGTTCTTCTTGGGATCGGCGCTGTCGGCGACCGACAGGTTCCAGGGCCCGAACATGTAGCCCCGTGGCACATTATTGCGGGCCGGCTTGACCAGGCTGTTGGTGCCCACCTGGGCGCGTGCCTCCAGCCAGCCGCGCCGCGTCGTCACGCGTAGCTTGTCACCGTCCTCAATGCCGAGATCGGTGGCATCGGCCGGATTGATCTCGACATACATCTCCGGCACTAGGCGCCGTGTCGTCGGGCTGCGATTGGACTTGGCGGTGTGGAAATGCTCGTAGACCACGCCCAGGCCGAACCAGTAGGGGAACTTGTCCTCGGGCACATCGTGCCAGGGTATGCCTCGAAACTCCTCGTCTGGAATGTCCGGCGTCACGCCCTTGTCGCGCGCCTCGACGATGAGGTCCATGTGGTCGATGGTGTAGAGGGCCTCCTTAGTGCCGAACTCCATCAGCCGCTTGGTCAGCTCTTTGCGGTTGCTGTAGTCCTGTTGGCAGAGCTTCATGTGCACCTTGCCGTCCTTGGTGCGGAAGTAGCCGTAAGGCCGATTCTCCCATTCACCTTCCTGCAGCATGTATCGGCGCTTGGTACCGCCGTTCTGGGCAATCTCGTATGTTGGTGCCGGCCATTGGATGCCGCGCAGCTCGGCGAGCTGAGCATAGGGCGACAGCCCATCCAGCTTCTCCACCTCGAGAATGCCAGTGAGGTCTGTGTCGGTGCCGGCTGAAGCGAGGATGATATCGCGGAATATCTCCTCGGAATCGTAGAAGCCATCTTTCTTGCGCTGATAGGGCAGTACGGTGTCCATGTCCATGCCGAGGATGGTGCCGATCTCCTTCGCCTTGTCGAGCACCATGTCCATGTCGGGTAGGCAGCCTGGCGGTGGCTCGGCGGCCTTCTGGCAAATGTTGAGGCGCCGCTCCGAACTGATATAGACGCCCGATACCTCGCCCCAAGTCGCCGCCGGAAAGATCACGTCCGCGTAGAGATTGTTGGGCGCGTGGCGGTAGATCTCCTGGGCGATGACGAAGGTCTTTGACAGCGCCGGGCGCACCAGATTGTGCTGGTCCGGTAGGTCTATATGGGTGGCGTAGACGAGAAACATGGCCTTGACTTCGTCTTTGAGCGCCCGCTCCATCATGCCGACCGCATAGCCCGGGTTCTTGGAGTTCATAGCGGTGATCAGGTTCTCCTCCGGAACCCGCCAGAAATCGGCCATACGGGCGCGGTGGGTATCGTCCGACAGCGGCATGTTGAAGGGCAGCCTGCCAGTCAAGCCGCCGGTGAAGCGCTCACCCATGGCGTTGGGTTGGCCCGTCATTGAGAACGGCCCGCAGCCGGGCTTGGCGAGATTACCGGTCAGCGTCAGTAGGTTTACGATCGAGATGACGTTGTGCTGGCCGTGTATGTGCTGGTTGTAGCCGATGCCCCACATGATGATGACGCCGCCGTAGCCCTGGCCACTGTGGCGGCCCTTGCTACGGGCGAGGCGCTTGCGTGTGGCGTCGGCAAACATGCTGGCGACGCGCCGGATAAGCTCGGGTGGGACGTCGTGGCTGGGCCCGCCCATGCGGTCCTGCACCTGTTCGGGGCTGTAGTTCGCAAGCACGCCGTCAACGTATTCCTGCCAGCCGGTAGTGTGCTCCTTGACAAACTCCCAGTCAATAACGTCTTCGTGCTCCTTGAGCAGCACGTGGGCGATGGCGTTGAGAAAGCTGATGTCGCCGTTGAGGATAGGCACGTGGACAGAGTTGTCGGGATTGATGTCTTCGTAGCCCATGACCGTGCCGGTGCGCCTGGGATCGACGATCACGGTCGAGATATCGGCCTTTCGCTTCTGGTCGGCGGCGCGCCAGAAGATAATCGGATGTGACTCGCGCGCATTGTGCCCGAAATGCATGATCATGTCGCACAACTCGATGTCTTCGTAGGCGAGCGGCGGTGTGTCGGAGCCGAGAGTAGCAAAATAACCTGTCACGGCAGAGGTCATGCACATCCGCGCATTGGCTTCGATAGTGTTGGAGCCGAGAATACCCTTCAGCAACAGGTTCTCGAGATACTGCCCCTCTACGGTCAGCTGACCGGAGCCGTAGAGCGCGATCGAGTTGCCACCATGGGTCCTGGCAAAATGGGCCACCTTGTGGGCCACCATCTCCGAGGCATCGTGATAAGGCACGCGCACGAAGTGCTCCTCGTCGAACGAACCTTTGCTGGTCGTGATGAACTCGATGTCGCCGTGGTCAAGCTTATTCCATTCATCCCAGACGTCGCGTCGCACGTAGGCGTCGCCTTCCATGCGGTCGACATACATGGGCTCAGCCGCGGTCAGGCCCTTGATGCATTGCAGACCATAATTTGTCGGATGGTCTTTGTCCGGGCGCATGGAGACGATGCGGCCGCCCTCGACCTGGATGATGGTGCCGCAGCCAACGCCGCAATAGGGGCATTGGGCGAGCGCTGTGGTGCGGCTGGCCTCGGCATCGAACTCCTGGGCCTGGGCCGATTCGAGCTCGGGGTTGGTCCCGACCATGAGGCTGGCGCCGGCGGCGCTGCCGGTGATGAAGCTGCCGGTTTTCAGAAAGTCTCGCCGCGACATCGATTTTTTAATGCGTTTCATTAGTCAGAATCTTCCTCAGCTTTGTGTTAGCTCGCGCAGGTACACGATGATGTCATCGATCTCCTGATCCGACAGATTGGCTAGGCCGTCCAAGCCGCTAAAACCAAGCATGCGTGTGTTCGAGCGGCCGTGTCGGATGGTCTCGCGAATAAATCCGTCGGTAACCTTGTCAAGAAAGCCGGGCAGCCCGATCGCCGTACCGGTGCCGCCGGCAAAATAGCCGTCGCCACCGACACCGTGGCATGTCGAACAGATATTGTCATACCAGTGCTTGCCAAGGCGCGGATCGCCATGGGCATCCGGTTGTGCATCGACTTCCTCGGCGCGGTTGGCACCCACCGCGTAGTAGCGCAGGTAAGTCACGATGGCGCGAATGCCGCGGCGCCCTAAATGGGCAAAGGGGGGCATTCCTGTGTCCTCCCTTCCATCGCGGATCGTGGCCTCAAAGAAGGTGTCTGAGGCGATGGACAGTAACTCTGGATTCGTCAGGGAGGGAGCTATGCCCGGATCACCGATGGCATCGGCCTGGTGACACATCTCGCAATTCTCCAGGAACAGCGCCTCGCCCGTCTGCAGCGCCTCTTCTGAAGTAGTCTGTGCCTGGACCTGCCCGGCGGCTAGCGTGAATGTCAAGGTCAGCGCCCAGACCAATCGCCTATCAGCGAACATATCGTTCTCCTTTCAGTTCCAGTCGTTTCCATCGCCTGCTCCTGCCATACCCTCGTGGCAGAGTCCGCAGGGCACTTCAGCGGTCTCTATCTGATCATGCAAGCTATCCATCTCCGCTTTCTTGTCGAAGCTTGTGGGAAGCGAATGCACCACGCCCTTGTGGCAGTCGATGCATGTCATCTGCCATCTTTCCCCAAGATCGTGCGTGGCCCCTGCAGTCATTTCTTGTCGCTCGCGGCGCATGGCGGCGATGTCGTGGCAATTGCGACACTCGCGTGAGTCCGTAGCAACCATGCTCGACCAGACGCGCTCCGCAAGCACCTCCCGGCGCGCCTCGAACTTCTCCGGCGTGTCGATCGAGCCGCGCAACCAATGGAAAAGCTCGTTGGTCGCGGAGATCTTGCGCACTACCTTGTGCACCCATTCCCGTGGCACATGGCAATCTGGACATGAGGCACGCACCCCAGCATGGTTAGCAAAGTGGCTGGTGCCTGTGTAGTCCTGATAGACGAATTCGTACATCTCGTGGCAGGAGATGCAGAAGCGCTCGGTGTTGGCCAGCTCCAGGCTCCAGTTGAAGGCACCCCAGGAGATTATGCCAGCCAGAAATATGGCACCGCCAGCTAGCAGAGATTTATTTGGTGGAGCCAAGGAGAATTGAACCGCCAATCTCTTGAATATCATTCAAGCGCCCTTCTAGCTGAGCTATGGCTCCAAAGTATTGGTTTATTTATCTTTTTATCTTTCTATGGGTATCTCAAAACCTACCTTGTCCAAGTTACTAAGTGCATTTTCAAGGCTGTGCGCGGTTTCTAAACCACGCACAGTCTTTGAGCAACCACATCATCAAAATATTTCTTAGCCCCCCCCTCTATTGTTGACTGCTTTTTTCAACCGCTTCAGATAGCGCTAGTATTTCATCTTGAGGTACTCAGGCTTCTCAATCCCTACGTTGCCACCCAATCAAGGCGCCAAGTTCGTGGAAGAACTCTCGATGTTCTCGATATAATGCGCCCTTCAATTTCATTGAAGAGATGCGTTTGCAAAAAGAGCGGTCGAGAGGTAGGAGCTGCATTATCCGCATTGGGCTCTACAATGTAGCGTACAGAAAGTAGTGAATTTCATAGAATAAGTACTTTACATACTATTATTAATAACAGTATCCGTGACGGCTGTACTACTTTGTATTATTTGACTCTGGAAGTATGTTGTGGTGATTATTAACAACACAATATTATGCTTTCTATTCTGGTTAACTTTCCCCATGTTCCCACGCCCTCTGCTGCAAGAGCGCGCGCGAATAGGCCCGTAGTGCCGACTCTCTCTGCACGACGCCGATGAGGCGGCCCGAGGCACGGGTCTCGACGACGGGAATGAGGCGTTGGTCAGTGGTCTCAAAGAGGTCGAGGGCGCGGTCCAAGGTGTCGTCGGGGGTGAGGCGGTCTACGTGATCGTCGGCGAGTTCGTCCGCCGAGGCGTCGCGGTCGGTGGCCAGGTCGAAGAGTAACGACCGTAGGGTGGCGTGAGGCAGCATGCCGGTGAGCTTGCCGGCCTCGTCGGTGACGAAGATGTCTTCCTTGCCGCCGCTTCCCGCGAGGTCGTAGATGGCATTGGCGGCGGTCTCTGTCGTGACCGTGGCAAAACTGTCGCTCATGACCGACGAGATCGGCACGGTGCGCGTGGTGGCGCGCTCATTGGCGCGGCGCAGATTGACACCCAGAGCGGTGAGTTGACTGACGAAAAAGGATTGTACACCGAGCTGGCGGCTGGTCAGCGAGGAGACGGTGACAGCCACCATCACGGCAATCGTCGTGGCATAATCGCCGGTGAGTTCGAAGATGATCAGGATGGTTGAGATCGGGGCACCTAGCACGGCGCCCGTTACCGCACCCATGCCGACCAGGCTGTAGGTGCTCACGCTTACCTGAGCGTCGGGCACGAAGGCGGTGGCAACGAGGCCGAAGGCGGCACCGGTTAGGGCGCCGATGCAGAGGCTCGGCGAGAAGACGCCGCCCGCGAAGCCTGAGCCCAAGCTGATGCAGGACGCCGCCGTCTTGGCCAGTGCCAGCAGGACCAGGAGCCAGAGGTCGAAGCGCCCGGCAAGCGCTGCATCCGTGGTCTCATAACCGACCCCGATGACCTCGGGGAAGACCGCGGCAATGATACCCACCGCTAAGCCGCCGCAGGCAGGTAGCACCCAACGGGGAATGGGCGCCAGGTCGGCGATGCGCGCGGTCCACCAGCGTGCCGTAGACGAACAGTATCGCCACGCCGGCACAGATCAGGCCGAGCAGGAAGAAGGCAGGCAACTCGTAATAGGTCGAGATCTCCAGGCCGGGCACGACGAAAGCTGGGAAGTCCCCGAAATGGGCCCGGGTGATGATGGTGCCGATCACGGACGATATCACCACGGGCGTGAAGGTGCCGAGGCCGTAATGGCCCACGACCACCTCAAGGGCGAAGAAGACCCCGGCGATGGGCGCGTTGAAAGAGGCCGCGACACCGCTGGCGACACCGCAGCCAAGCAGAGTGATGAGTTGCGGCCGGTCGAGGCCTAGGCGCTGGCCGAGCCAGCTTGCGATGGTCGCGGCAAGATGGACCACCGGGCCCTCGCGTCCGACCGAGGCGCCGGCGCCGATCGAGGTGGCGCTGGCAGCTGCCGCCACTAGGCCGTCGCGCAGGCGCATGCGCGCGCCCCGTGCGGCACAAGCCTCCATGACGTCGGCGACCCCGTGTGCGCGCCGGTCGGGCAATAAGGCATAAATTATGATCCCGACTGCGAGCCCACCCAAAGCCGGCACCAGTAAGCGGTGCCACCATTCCAGGTGCATGGCGATGGATAGCACCTGCTCTGAATCCGAGCCGTAGAAGAGGAACTGGATGGCATCAATGGCGTGGCGGAAGGCGATGGCCCCATACGCTGCAACGGCGCCGGCGACACAGGCCAACACGGACAGAATCAGGTGCGGATTGTGCCGCAGGCGCTCGCCCAGGATCTGCAAGAGATCGCCTCGCTGTGGCTAGAGCATGTCTCGGTTGATTGGGGTCAGTTTGACCGGCCTCGGCGGTGCCCCGGTTAGGTCCGCGTCGCTACGCGACGTGGGCCCATTGGGCAAGATGCGAAACGACATCAGGATGTAGCTAAGACCATGCTGCCGTGGGCCAAAGAGGCTTTTGGGATATGTTGGGATGCTTGGCCGATGCTACATAATCGCCCAGCCGATTGCTCCTATCCGAAGTGCCATCTTGGTCTATCAAACTAGCTCCAATTAACCGAGACACGCTTCTAATCGGTCTTGTCGGCGGCATTGGCTACCACCCGTTTGCGTCGCCTTGTGGGCTTGTGCTTGGGCGCCGCGGCCTCCGTCTCGCCGACGCCGGCGCCTATTGGCGAAAACGGAAAGGGCACGATATTGGTGACGTAGCCGAGGAAGGCGAGCATGTCGCGGAAATAGATGCCGAGCTTGCCCGAGAAATTTCTGAGATTGCCGTTGATGCTTCCTGTGATCCACGACAACAGGAACTGCGCTGTGGCTAGAAAAATGATCAGCCACAGCGCCGCCCACGCGAGGATGGCGAAGATAACCATATAGAGAAACCGCATCCTGCGGTCGTCGAACGCAACGCGTGTCACTTCACATGTTTCGGCAGTGCTGTCTGCCATGCCCAATCTCCCCAGATGATCGCCCGGCGCGGCCCGTCGCCTATGATGAATTGGGGAGGGAAGGCTGGCAAGTGTTCTGAGTGTGCTGCATCAGGATGTCGGTGATCTCGCGGTCCATTTCGCCGGGCGTGTGCGCTACCTTGATGCCGTTCTTGGCCTTGACCTCAGCAGTGGTCAGGGTGACCAGGTTTTTGACGCCGCTCTCGACCGCGTCCTACGCCATCTCGGCGACGGTCCAGTGAGCTTTATTAGATGCGCGCAGCGCGCTTTACAGCGGCAGCACTCCTGAGATTCTCACGCTCATTTCAGCCTCCGAAAATCAAGCGTTTCACGTACCAGTATACAGTAGAAAAGCGGGCTGCCGCATTGTGGGGGGCGTCACGTAAGCTTGCCTGCCATTAAGCTCATTTTCCGGCTCAGACCCGGCGGTAGGGGCCGGGCGGCGTGCTCGGCCTTGAGCGTGGCCAGGCGCTCCAGCGTTGCCTTCGGCATCGCAGCAGCACGGCGAGTTTCCAGGTTTACGTACAACTGCATTATCTCGATCGTCGCCGCGTGATAGCCGTCCCTATCGTGATGCATGGAGTGGGCGAAGTGGATACGTTTGGAATCGAAATCGAGCACATGGGTGGTGAACCGCAAAGGATCGTCAAGCATCACTTCCTGAAGATAGGCGATGTGGCTCTCGAGAATGAAGATAGAGCCGCTGGTGGTCCTGGTGTGATCCCAGCCGATGCCGATGTGGTTACACAGAGCATCGGTCGCATGGTCGAAGACCAGCACATAATAAGCGACGTTCATGTGCCGGTTGTAGTCGAGCCACTCGGCCTTCACCGTTTCGCGGTGCAGGACCAGCGGCGCTGTTGTGCTTACTGTCATAGGCACTCTCCTCTTGCTGCGGAGCATAGGTAGGCAAGCCTGTCGCCGCCAGCGTCGCCGTGCCCTAATGTGGGTGCGGGAGGACTGATATGGCAAAAATTCAACATTGTCTCATTGCCATCATGCTTTTGGCGGCAACGGCGGCGGCGGCACAGCAAAGCCGCCCGGTAACGATATGGAGCCAAGGTGTCCGCCTGGCTGGGGACCTCTGGACACCACCTGGCTGGACCGTAGATGCGCCAGCGCCGGCGATCGTACTCGCCAACGGCTGGAGCGGCCTGCGCAGTGGCCTGAACCAAGCTCACGCGCCGATCTTTGCCGAGGGCGGCTTTGTCGTGTTGACTTTTGACTATCGCGGCTGGGGTGATTCCGAGGCGCGGCTGGTGCTGGCCGAGACCTTGCCCCAACCTGACAGCGACGGCATCCTCACTGTGCGCGCTTATGTTGAGCGCGGCGTTATCGATCCGCAAGACCAGATTGCCGATCTGCTTGCTGCGGTAGCCTACGTCATGGGTGAGCCCGGGGTCGATGTTGCGCGCGTCGGTGTCTGGGGCACGAGCTATGGCGGCGGCCACGCTATCGAAGCGGCGGCGCGCGATCCGCGTATTGCCGCCGTCGTTGCACAGGTGGGCTTTATGGGCGTGAGCCGCGATCCGGAGCGTGCTGTGCTCGGTCTGACGCGAGCCACCCAAAAGGCACGCGGCGCCTTAGTGCCGTTGCCTGAGGGCACGGACCGTCAGGGCTCGATCCCTGGCACGCCCGATCTCGCGCGCATGGCAGCGCATCGCCCGCTCGACCTCGCTGGCAGGGTGCGTGCGGCAACCCTGATCATCGATGCCGCCGAGGATCAGTACTTCGATCCCAAGGTCAACGGCGAAGCCGTCTACGAAGTGATCCGCGCCAACGCCCCGGCATTGTACCAGCTCTTTCCAGGTGATCATTATGCGCCCTATGGGCCCTATTTCGAGGACGCCGTGCTGCTAACCGTTGACTGGTTTCAGAGCCACCTCGGCGGCGGCTGATCAGATCGGACAGACGAGATTGTCCAGGCGCTTGGTCAGGCGCTGGTTCTCAGTATAGTCTACCGGCGCGGCGATTAGGGCCGGGCCAGGTTGTGCAAAGGCCGCGTCGAGGGCGCCGGGGCCACGGGTGCCGAGGCAGATCCCGGCCTTGCCGGTGAGCCGTCCGTAAGCATCTTCTATAAAGGCTGCCGCCTGCTCGTGGCGGCACAGCACAAAGGTGATATCGCTATCCTCGAGCGACATCATCACATGGGCATTTTCTTCGTCCGGAACGCCGAAAATGTGGGTCACACCTTCGGCTTCGAGGCATTTCACGAAGAGATCCGATGTTTTCATGCGCTGCCACCCATCCGTCCGTGAAGCCGTATTTTTCATCAGACCGCTTGCGGTAGTCGCCGAGATTGACTACCTGAACCCTGGGAGAAACGCGGACAGACGGGCCGCGTGAGGGCCTTTATCGCGATCGGGATATTGCGATCTATATCAGCACTATCGCATTGTTTAGATTACCGGGGTCTGCAGGCGACGCAAGCTTGCGGAAGATTGCCTTGGTTGGATATTGCGTGATGCCCTGGGAAATGCAGCGTTGAAGGCAGTTCTTTATGGTGTGGCAGCCGTCTCTGTGCTCGTGCTTGCGGCATTGCTTGCAGGGCCGAGCTTTGTCGATTGGAATCGCTTCAAGCCGCAGATCGTAGGCCAGCTGGAAGCGGCCACCGGCTGGCAGGTCGAAGTGGACGGCAACATCGATTTTGCCATGTTGCCGGCGCCGACCTTTTCCGCGGCACAAGTGCGTATCAGCGACGGTGAAGGCGTGTCTGATGCGGCTATGGCGCAAATCGAATCGCTGGACGTCCATATCGGCATGGTGCCCCTGCTAACCGGCAAGCTGCGTGTGGATAGTGTCACCCTTGTAGAGCCCGAGATAAATTTGGAGCGCCGGGCCGACGGCAGCCTCAATTGGCGCCTGCAAAGCAGTCTTGACGACAGTTTCGGTTCCGGCGTGCTCCCGGGTATTGGCTCAGGCCTGCTGAGCGGCGATATCAATATGAGCCTGGAGATGGTGGCCGTCGAGCGGGGTTTATTGATTTGGCGCAACCTGGCGGCGAGTTGGGAAGAGCGAATCGAGAACGTCAACATGGTGCTGGCCGCGGAATCGTTATCGGGTCCGTTTCGTGGGCGCGGCACAGTATCCCTGCGCGGGGTAGCGACGGAGATCGACCTGTCGGTAGGCCAGGTGGCGGCTAAGAAACGTGTCGCCATACACCTGAAGGCGCTGACGCAGGAGACGGCTATCGAGTTCTCCGGCGGTGGCCTTCTGGATGTCCCGAATCCGAGCGTTAACGGCAAGATGACCATCAACGCTGCCGGGCCTAATGCCGTCGTTGACCTTGTTGCCGAATTGAGCGGCGTATCCATCACCATGCCTATGCTTGGCGACCAAAGCGTCGAGATTGTTAGCAAGGTTAATATTACGAATAATGATATCTCGGCTACTGAAATAAACTTACGCATGGGTGACATGATTGCTAAGGGTGAGGCGAAAGGAAGCTTCGTGAAGCCGACACACCTGGAAGCCAGTCTGACTGCTAGTCGCCTGGATTTGGATGCCTTTCTTGCCGCACCCGGCGTTGCGGAAGATCTCGATAGTGTGGCGGTGAGTGTGCCGTTGGTAGGCATCGATACCGGAAAGCTTCAACTTGCTGTTGATGCCATTATCTATCGTGAGCAAATAGTTCGTCAGGCTGTTCTTGAGGCGACGTTAGCCGATGGGGTAGTTGGTGTGCAACGTTTATCCTCTCTTTTGCCCGGCGGCTCGGACGTCCGTATCACTGGTAATATTGCCTTGGTCGGCGAGCGGCCGCACTTGGTGGGCCAACTAGAAGCGGCGTCGGATAATCTGCGTTCGATGCTGAGCTGGCTGGGCGTGGACCTCTCCAGCGTCCCGGCAGACCGGTTACGAACTTTTAACGTCAGCGCCACAGTCGATGGCGATATAATCGGCGGTCAGGTCACTGGTATTGATGTGCATCTAGACGCTGCAAATCTTCAAGGTGGCATTGCCTACGCCAATCGGGCACGACCCGCATTTGGTGTCAATCTCAGCATAGACCGGCTCAACCTTGACGCCTACACTATGCGTCAAGACACCGAGCTGGCGTCGTCCGGGCCCCGGCCACCGCCGGAGCAGGACACTGCGGCCGAAGATGGGCAAAATGGGCAGGCTTTGTTGGCAGTTTTGGCCGACTTCGATGCCGATTTCGTTCTTCAGGCGGACAATCTGATATGGCGCGGTTTACCGGTCAGCGGTCTGCGGCTTGATGGTCTTCTTCAGTCTGGCAGCCTCACATTTCGGGACACGGGTGTTGGTGATCTGGCCGGGGCTAATGCCAAGATGACGGGCAATATTGCAGATATGGATTCGGAGCCCATTGTTGATCTTGGCGTGCAGTTTGACACTGCGGATCTGTCGGCGATGACACGCGTGATCCCGCGGCTTGCAGATTTACCCCCTGCCTTTGGCCGTGCCCTTACCGTTATTGTGCGAATGGCCGGCGGGCTCGATGCCTTGGTTATCGATGGCACTGTGGAGATCTTGGAAAGCCACATCGATATAGACGGCACGCTGTCGGAGGTGATGACCGAGCCATCATTCGGAGGTGAGGTAACCCTTAGCAACGACAATTTTTCTGGCCTGCTCGAGGCACTTGGCCTGATGGCGGGTGATGCACCGCAGATTTTTGTGGCGCCGGTCGTAGTGGAGGCCACATTAGACGGTACGATGTCGGATTTTGAGATGGAGGTGAAGACGTCCCTGTCGGAGGCCGATGCGCGGGTTTCCGGGCGCTTTCAAGAAGTCGCGGATACGCCGCGCCTCAATCTTGACGGCGAATTCTCCCACCCCAATCTGGCGCGCCTTTTGCGCTCCGCAGATCTTCTCGACAATGGAGCGCCGGATGCGTTGGCAGCGCCAGTAACCATGAGTGGCTCGGCCGAAGGGTCGTTGGACGGCTTAGAGATTTCTACAAAACTGGGTGTGGCCGGCGGTGATATTGCTGCGAATGGGCGCTTGGAAGGCCTGCCTGGCTCTGTCAGTGTCTCCCTTGTTACCGAGCTAAATCATCCCGATCTGGCCGGACTGATCGGCGGCTTCGGCTTGGTCGTACCGGCCAGAAAAATGAACGGTCCACTCACGGTTGGTGCCCGGGTCAATGGCGATGCGAAGGAGATTACGGCTCTCAATTTGAGCGCCAACCTCGGTGGCTCATCGGTGTTGGGAAGCCTCTCATTGGCCCTTGAGGGTGTGCGTCCGAAGTTGGGAATCGACCTCACCACGGGCCCCATCGGTGCGGACGCTGTTCTGGCATTGCTGGTACCGGCAAACGGTGGCGACACGGTGCCGGGCGGATGGTCGCGCGAACTCCTTGATCTCAGCGCCCTCAAAAGCTTCGACGCGTCGGTTAAGTTGTCTTCGGACACTCTGGAAATTGGCAGTTTGGATATCGATGGAGCCGAGATCGCTTTGGCTCTCGACAACGGAACACTTGATATCGCGCGCCTAGTAGGCGAATTGATGGGCGGTACCCTAGACCTCAGCGGACAACTGGTTTCGGAGCCCGTGCCGCGAATTCGGCTCGCGGTTGAGCTCGACGAGTTTGAGATGCGTGAGGCCCTGAGCAGCCTTGTCGGCATAGAGGCAGTCGATGGACGTGCTACCTTCGACGGAACTTTTAGCACTAGCGGTGTCAGCCAGCAGCAAATGATTTTAGCCCTGACGGGCAAGGGTCGCTTCCGCGAAGTCGGTGCTGGTGTCGTAGATGTGCTCGACCTAGCGGCCCTGTCGGCCGGTCTTGACGATACGGCCTCGGTGGCGGCATTCGTCGCATCGGCTGCGAGTGCTACTAGTGCCGGCAGCAGTCGCTATCGCTCCCTCTCGGGGAGCTTCACGGTCGCCGATGGCGAGATGCGTAGTGACGATGTGCGACTGGTCGGCGAACGAGCGACCGGCGATTTGGTCGTCGCGTTCGACCTTGCCAGTTGGCTCATCGATGCCAAACTATGGCTCCGCTTCGACGATCACCGCGATATCCCGCCACTCGGTCTGTGGTTCACTGGCCCGCCTGAAAACACCACCAAGCAGCTACGTACTGACGCGATTGAGCAGTTTTTACTGGAGCGTGGTGTGAGTCCGGACGGGCCCAGGCCTGAACCAGAGCCAGAGCCTGAACTCGAGTCAGAGTCAGAACTCGAGCCAGAGCCAGAGCCAGAACTCGAGCCAGAGCCAGAACTCGAGCCAGAGCCAGAGCCAGAACTCGAGCCAGAACCGGATTCCGACGCGGAGTTTGAGTCCCTAATAATCGAGCAACTCTTACTGGAGCGTGACGTGAGTTCGGACGGCCCTGGACCTGGATCGGAGCCAGAGGCGAGGCCGGATTTTCAGCCGGAACCGGAGCCAGAATCCGAGCTAAAGCCAGATCCTGACGCGGAGTTTGATTCCCTAATAATTGAGCAACTCTTACTGGAGCGTGACGTGATCTCGGACAGCCCCGAGCCTAAATCGGAGTCAGAGGCGGAGCCGGATTTCCAGTCGGAGCCAGATCCCGACGCAGAGTTTAAATCCGTGATAGACGACCTGCTTGGTGGGCGGTGACCGTGGCCTCAGCGCGCCTGGTCGCGTAGGCGTTTGAGCACCCACAGGCGCACCGCTCCCGACAGACCACCATCCCGTTCGTGATCAATGGCGGCCAGGCCGTCGGCGAGCCGCGTGCCGTCTTTCTTACAAAAATCGACAAAAGCATCCCAGAATTCGGGCTCCAGTGACAGGCTAGTGGGATGACTGTCGATGACGACGGATATCTTACGCGGTCGGCTCATCCGACTCACCCCCGTCAGGTGGGTGTGAAGGCAGAAAAAAAGTCGTTACCCTTGTCGTCGACAACGACAACAGCTGGGAAATTCTCGACCTCGATGCGCCAAATCGCCTCCATGCCGAGCTCGGGATATTCTATGCATTCGACCTGCTTGATGCAGTCCTGGGCGAGCCGCGCGCCGTGGCCGCCGATCGAGCCAAGGTAGAAGCCGCCATGCTTGGCACAGGCATCAGTGACGGTTTGCGAGCGATTGCCTTTCGCCAGCATCACCATCGAGCCGCCGTGGCTTTGGAAGAGATCAACATAGGCATCCATGCGTCCCGCGGTGGTCGGGCCAAACGAGCCTGTGACATAGCCCTCGGGTGTTTTGGCCGGACCCGCGTAATAGATGCAGTGATCCTTAAAATAGCTAGGCAAGCCCTCGCCGACTTCGAGACGCGCGCGTAGGCGCGAATGAGCCGCATCGCGGGCAACTATCATGGGGCCGCTGAGCTTGACGAGGGTCTTGATGGATTGCTGGGATAGGGCTTGGCGAATCTCGTCCATCGGCCGTGTCAGGTCGATGGCCACGGCATCGCCTGCGATATCGGCCGGGGGTATGTCCGGCATATAGCGCGCAGGATCGGGCTCAAGTTGTTCCAAGAACAGCCCATTCGTGGTGATTTTGGCGAGTGCTTGGCGATCGGCGGCGCAGGAAACACCGATGCCGATGGGTATGCTGGCTCCGTGTCGCGGCAGGCGGATGGCGCGCACGTCGTGGCAGAAATACTTGCCGCCGAATTGAGCACCGATGCCAAAATTACGCGTCAGCGCAAGGATTTCTTCCTCAAGGTCGGTGTCGCGAATCGCATGGCCAGTCCCGCTCGTTGAGGTGGTGGGCAGGCTGTCCAAATAGCGGCACGAGGCTAGCTTCACGGCTTTCAAGGTGAGTTCGGCCGAAGTGCCGCCAATTGCTACAGACAGGTGGTAGGGCGGGCAGGCAGCCGTGCCGAGGGTGCGTAAGGTTTCGTCGAAGAAAGCCAGGAGGCGCTTGCGCGTGAGCACCGCCGGGGTTTGTTGAAAGAGAAAAGTCTTATTGGCCGAACCACCGCCCTTAGCGACGAAAAGGAACTTGTAGGCATCGCCCGGCACTGTGTGGAGGTCGAGTTGCGCCGGCAGATTGTTGCGCGTATTCACCTCTTCCAGCCCGGCCAGAGGCGCGAGCTGGCTGTAGCGCAGGTTGGTCTCGGCATAGGCGCGCCAGACACCGCGGCTCAGTGCTTCTTCGTCGTTCGTGTCGGTCCAGACGCGTTCGCCCTTCTTCGCCAATATGATGGCGGTGCCCGTATCCTGACACATCGGCAGCACGCGGCCGGCGGCGATGTTGGCATTCTTCAATAGCTCATAGGCGACGAACTTGTCGTTGGCCGAAGCTTCTGGGTCGTCAAAGATGCTCGCCAGCTGCTTGAGATGGCCGGGTCTAAGCAGATGTGCGATGTCCTTGAAGGCCTCGAAGGCAAGCAGGGTAAGGCCTTCGGGATCGACCTTGAGAATACTCTTGCCAGCGAGTTCCGCCCGCGTCACGTAATCACCGGTAACCTTGCGGTAGGGCGTTTCGTCGGGTCCCAGCGGAAACATTTCCTGGAACGTGAACGCGGTCATATCTGGCATCCCTTCAGGCTGGAGAGTTGGGTGCCAATATAGTGCCCGTCAGTTTTTTCGGAAGGTCTCCAAGGTCACGACGTTATCGTCGTCGTCTGCGTTCGCAGCCTTTTCGGGTATCTCGTCTTCTGCCGAGGTGTCAGCTTTGCCCGTCGCAAATTGCAGTCCGAAATTGACGTGCGGATCGGCGAAGGCGGTTAGCGCCGCGAAGGGAACGGTTAGGCGGCGCGACTGGTCGGCGAAACTCAGCTCAACCGAAAAACCGGTCTGCGTTACCGTAAGATCCCAGAACTGGTGCTGCAGGATGATGGTCATCTCCTGCGGAAAGCGCTGGCATAGATCGTCGGGGATTTCGACGCCCGCGGCATGGGTAAGGAAGGTTATGTAGAAATGGTGCTCGCCGGGCAGGCCTTTCATAGCCACCGTCTCCAGCGCTTCGCGGGCGACGCCACGCAGCGCAGTATCGACCATCTCTTGGTATTCCAGCGTGTTTTCCACTATTGCCATGCCTTTGTAGTGGAGCGCTTCTGTTGCCAGGTGCGCTCCGAACCCCGCCCAGACGTGCGACCGCCTGGGGCCTAGAGTGAGACTGCTAGCCGCTTACGCAGCGAGCGCTGTCTCCGCGTAGTTGTCATTGGCAACTATGCTTTTGGCCCGATAACGGCGGTACCATGCCGAGCGAAGACCCTATCTTTACCACGCATGTCGAACCTGTTTCGCCCCCGCACGCCGCAGCCAAGACCGCTGGAGATTGGTGGAGGCGCCGGGCACTGCCCCCGGGTCCATGACGCTTATTTCATAGCGCGTTTATCGCCATAGTCGGCAGAGCCGACGCCTTGTATATAAGGCGTCAGGTGGGAATTCGGAAGACCCGTTGCGGGTAGGGGGAGCCGATGGGCGACGGCAATGAGGTGCTAAGCGAGGCGCAGGCGGCAGAAGTAGCGGCCCAACGTGGGCAAAGCTTGCAAACACTGCGGGCTACGGTGCCGGCCCTGGAGGCACTGTTATACGAGGCGCTACCGGTGCTTGACCACGGCTTCGTGCGTGTTATTGACTATATGGGCGACGACAGCGCGGTGGTGCAGGCGGCGCGGGTGTCATACGGCACGGGCACGCGCAAGGTGCGCGAGGACACAGGCCTGATTCGCTATCTCCTGCGCCACCGCCACACCACGCCCTTCGAGATGTGCGAGATCAAGTTCCATGTGAAGCTGCCGATCTTCGTCGCGCGGCAATGGATTCGCCACCGTACCGCCAACGTCAACGAATACTCTGCGCGCTATTCGATCCTCGATAACGAGTTCTATCTGCCGGCACCGGAGCATCTGGCGGCACAATCGACTGCGAATCGGCAAGGGCGCGGAAAAGTGTTGGAGGGCGCGGAGGCTGCGCGCGTGCTCGATGTGCTGCGCGACGATGCCGAGCGCGCTCACGCACACTATGTCGAGATGCTCAACGAGGATGACGACGGGGAGGGTATCGACGATTCACGCACGGGCCTCGCGCGCGAGTTGGCACGGATGAACCTCAGCCTTGGCTTTTATACCCAATGGTATTGGAAGACCGATTTGCACAATCTGCTGCATTTTCTGTCTCTGCGCGCCGACAACCACGCGCAATATGAGATACGTGCCTATGCCGACGTAATGCTGGAGAAAGTGCTAAAAGCCTGGGTTCCTGCTACTTACGCTGCTTTTATGGATTACGCTTATGGTGCTGTGTCGTTATCCGCGCCCGCGCTTGTCGTGGTCAAGCGTCTGCTTGCTGGCGAGGCCGTCGAACAGGCCGATAGCGGCCTCAGTCCGCGCGAATGGCGCGAGCTGGAGGCGGTGCTGAAGGGCTAGTCGATAACGATCCTCGGCGGTGGCTTCTGCGCTCCGCCAGAAAGCATCGCGCTGATGTGCTCCGCAATCTCGTGGAAAGTGCGGGCATGCGGGCTATCAGCATGTGAGACGACGATAGGTCTGCCGTTGTCAGATGTCTCGCGTATCTCAATATCCAGCGGTACTTCGCCGAGGAAAGTGACATCTAACTTAGCGGCCGTATCCCGCGCACCGCCGTGACCGAAGATTTCGGCCCGGTGGCCACAGTCGGGGCAGATGTAATAACTCATATTCTCGACGATGCCGAGCACGGGTACGTCGACTCGGCGAAACATGTTGAGGCCTTTGCGAGCGTCGAGCAAGGCAATGTCCTGTGGTGTCGAGACGATAATCGCGCCGGCGAGCGGTACCCGCTGGGCCAGCGTGAGCTGGGCATCGCCCGTGCCGGGCGGCATATCGACCACCAACACATCGAGCTCGCCCCAGGCGACATCGCGCAGCATTTGTTCAAGCGCGCCCTGCACCATAGGCCCCCGCCAGATCATCGGTGTGTCTTCTTCGATCAGGAGCCCCATGGACATGCAGGCCACGCCATAGGCGCGCATGGGCTCGAGTATTTTCCCGTCGGTAGTTTCGGGTCGCCCGCCCAATCCCACCATGCGTGGCAGCGAAGGGCCGTAAATGTCGGCATCGAGAATACCCACCCGGCTGCCATTGGCGGCCAATGCCAGCGCCAAGTTGACCGCGATCGTCGACTTTCCGACGCCGCCCTTGCCGCTCGCCACGGCGATGATTGCGCCAATACCGGGAATGCCGCTGGCTTCAGACGTCGGCGTGGCTTGAGGCGCCTCGACCTCGGCAGTCAGCACGGCCGTAACAGAGACCACCCCCGGCAGGGCATGGACAGTTTGCTCGCAGGTCTTGCGTAAGCCTTCCATGACCTCATGATCGGCCGGGTCGATCTCGATCGAGAAACCGACATTGCCGTCCTTGACTACCAGGCCCAATATCATGCCGAGTGAAATCGGGTCGCTATCGCGCCCCGGCACCGCTATGCCGGCCAACGCCTCCCGAATCTCGACCTCACTTATCGCCACCATGCTTGAAAAACCCCATGCTCCGCTAATATGCTGCGCCATGCCTCGTGGCCAAGCGCGCGCCAGATATAAGGCCTGCCGCGCGGGCCGGCAAATCGTGGTCCGGAAATGGGGCGAAACGAGTTTATCGAAGGGACAGGTTGAACATGCCTTGGACTAATCAGGGCGGCGGCAGTGGCGGCCCGTGGGGGCCGCGTGGCGGCGGTAACGGCAAGGGTGGTGATGGTGGTGGTGATTCGCCACAGGGGCCGGATCTTGAGGATCTGCTGCGCCGCGGCCAGGACCGCATGCGCACCGTATTGCCGGGAGGTTTTGGCGGCAAGGGCTTGATGCTCGCGATCATTGCGGCTCTCGTGCTGTGGGGCTTTAGCGGCGTTTACACGGTTGAGCCCGAGGAACAGGCGCTGGTGCTGCGCTTTGGCGAATATCACCGCACTACTGATCCCGGCTTGCACTTGCACCTTCCCTATCCGGTGGAATCGGTGCTCAAGGTGCCCGTGCTGACGGTTCGCCGCGTCGAGGTCGGTGACCGGGGCGAACAGCGTCTCGAGCAGGAAAGCCTGATGCTGACCGGCGACGAGAATATCATCGACATCAGCTTTATCGTGCAATGGCAGGTTAAAGATGCGGAAGCCTTTGCCTTCAATGTCCGCAATCCGAATGAGACGGTGAAACTGGTTGGCGAAAGCGCCATGCGCGAGGTGATCGGCGATTCCGTTATCGCCTCTGCCCTCGCCGAAGGTCGTCAGGAAGTTGCCGCCAAGGCTGCCAATCTGTTGCAGGTTGTTCTCGATGAGTACGGGTCCGGTATCATGGTGACCGAGCTGCTGTTGCAGCGCGCTGATCCCCCGTCTGCCGTCATCGACGATTATCGCGATGTACAGCGCGCGCGCGCCGATCAGGAGCGTGCCATCAACGAGGCCAACGCATATCATAACCGCGTCATTCCGGAGGCTCGTGGGCGTGCCGCCCAGGTGCGCAACGAGGCTCAAGCGTACAAGGAACAAGTGGTGGCGCACGCTGAAGGTTCAGCACAGCGCTTCATCAAGGTTTTCGAGCAGTATGACCTGGCCAAGGACGTCACGCGCAAGCGCATCTATCTCGAGACGCTGGAGGAGGTCTTCGCAGATATGAACAAGGTGATCATTGACAGCGATGGCGGTAACAGTGGCGTCGTGCCCTACTTGCCCTTGCCGGAGATTCAGCGTCGGGCGCAAACAGGCGCTGGCGGGGAGACAGTTCGATGAGCGGTTTTGTGAAAGCCCTGTTGGGCGTTATCGCCATCGTTCTGCTGATCGGCGTATCGGGATCTCTGTTCACTGTGGAGCAACGCCAGCAGGCCTTGGTCTTACAATTTGGTGAGCCCAAGCGAATCATCCAGGAGCCCGGCCTTTTCGTGAAGTGGCCGATGATCCAGGAGGCGATTATCCTCGACAACCGTCTGCTCGACTACGATGCTCCGGCGGAGGAAGTCATTGCCTCGGACCAAAAGCGCCTAGTGGTCGACGCCTTCGCCCGCTTCAAGATAGAGGACCCCCTCAAGTTCTACCAGACGGTGCGCACCGAGAACGTGCTGCGTCCGCGGCTGGGTGCCATCATCAACTCCAACCTGCGTAAAGTGCTCGGTACCGTGCCCTTGCAGGACGTCATCTCGGAAGATCGCGAAATGTTGATGCGGCTCATCGCCGACAGCGTGCGCGAGGAGGCGATGGCTTTCGGCATTCGCGTCTACGACGTGCGCATCAAGCACGCCGATCTGCCGCAGGCCAACTCGGAAGCCGTCTTCCGTCGCATGCAGACCGAGCGTCAGCAGGAAGCGGCGGAGCTGCGCGCAAAAGGTGCCGAGGAAGCTCAGCGCATCCGTGCGGAAGCCGACCGCAAGCGTGTCGTGATCGTAGCCGAGGCCGAGCGCGAGGGGCAGATTCTGCGCGGTGAAGGCGAAGGCGATTCCAACCGCATCTTTTCCGAAGCCTTCAACCGGGATCCGGATTTCTTCGCCTTCTACCGCTCCATGCAGGCCTATCAGAAGGCGCTCGGCAGCGGCGATACCACCATGGTGTTGTCGCCGGATAGCGAGTTTTTTCGCTATTTTGGCGAGACCACGCCGAACGCACCAAGGGAACCGCGCTGATCGGCGATCTGTGGACGGCATTGGCTTTGGTTCTGGTCATCGAAGGGGCGGCTTGGGCGTTGTTTCCGGACCAGATGCGGAATATGGCTCTGAAGGCACAGGAGATGACCTCTTCGACGCTGCGAATCGGCGGGTTGATCGCCGCTTGTCTGGGTGTCGCGGTGGTGTGGGCGATACGTGGCTGATCGGGCCACGGCCCCTTATCTTGAAACGGTGGTGGTGAGCCTCTACCTTGAAGACGTTCGCGTGTTGCGCTGACGCTGTTGGGCCGCGCGCTCCCGTATTGGAGGATCGACCTTTGAATCCACGCCGTGTCGCTGTCGCCGCTATAGGGCTGCTGGTTGTCTTTCTGCCCGCTGGCTTTTCCGCTCAGGCGGCTGGTGGGCCGGAGGATTTCGCTGATCTTTCTGATAGGCTGGTGCCTGCAGTGGTCAATATCTCGACGACGCAGGAGGGGGAGAACTTTCAGGGGAACCCTCCGCAGGTACCGCAATTTCCGCCGGGATCGCCGTTCGAGGAATTCTTCCGCGACTTCTTCGATCGCCAAGGCGAAGCACCGGAGGACCGGCCTCGGCCGCGCACGACGTCGCTCGGCTCCGGTTTCGTTATCGATTCCAGCGGTTTCATCGTTACCAACAACCATGTCATCGCCGATGCTGCTGAGATCACTGTGACCTTTGCCGACGAGACGTCGTTGAGGGCGGAGCTGGTCGGACACGATCCTAAGACTGACGTGGCGGTGCTCAAGGTCGAGCCGGAATCGCCTTTGAATGCGGTGGAATGGGGTGATTCGGATGGTGCCAGGGTAGGCCATTGGGTGGTTGCTATCGGCAATCCGTTCGGCCTTGGGAACACCGTCACCGCAGGCATCATCTCGGCCCGGGCGCGAGATATCAACGCCGGCCCCTTCGATGACTTCCTGCAGACCGACGCCTCGATCAACCGGGGCAACTCCGGCGGCCCGCTGTTCAACATGGAAGGGCACGTGATCGGCATCAATACCGCTATCTATTCCCCCTCTGGCGGCAGCGTCGGCATCGGTTTTGCGGTGCCTTCGAACCTAGCGCGCCACGTGGTGTATCAGCTGCGAGAATATGGTGAGACGCGGCGCGGTTGGCTCGGAGTTCGCATCCAGACCGTTACCGACGATCTGGCGGAAAGCCTCGGGCTCGACCGTTCCCGCGGCGCCTTGGTGGCGAGCATCTCGGCTGACAGTCCGGCAGCCGCCGCAGGCATTGAGGTTGGCGACGTCATCGTCGCTTTTGACGGCAAGTCGGTTGAGACTATGCGGCGCCTGCCGCGGATCGTTGCTGAGACCCAGATCGACAAGCAGGTGACCGTGGAAGTCTGGCGTGACGGTGCGGTCGTCGCCCTGCCGGTGACTGTCGGCCGGCTCGACGAGACCGGCACCCAGGTCGCGTCCGCGGCCTTGCCGGGGCCTGAGGCACCGGTTCTCTCGGAGGTACCGGCGCTGGGCCTGACGCTGTCTGCACTGACCGATGAACTGCGCACCGAGTTCCAGATCCAGGAAGACGTCAACGGCGTCATGGTGGTCGCTGTCGATGTTAGCGGTGTTGCGGCCGAGAAGGGAGTGCAGCCCGGCGACATCATCGTCGAGGTCGGACAGGAAGAGGTCAGCACGCCGGCCGATGTTGAGACCAAGGTTGAGGAGCATCGCCAGCACGACAAGAGCACGGTGCTGTTGCTGCTCGACCGCCAAGGCGATCTGCAGTTCATCGCCTTGCGCTTGCTGGACAGTTAATCGCTACGGGCCGGCGACGATGTCATCGGCCCGATAACCCTGCATATAGAGAAGCGCCGTGAGATCAGCGTGGTCTATGCGTGCCGATGCCGCTTCGGCAATGGCGAGTTTAGCGCGATAGGCTACACCGAGGCCTGCGGCCGCCAGCATGTCGAGGTCGTTGGCGCCATCACCGACCGCGAGCACGGCAGCATTGGTGATATCGCGCCCGGCCGCAATCTCGCGCAGGGCCCTGCGTTTGCCGTCCCGATTAATGATCGGCTCGACCACCTCTCCCGTTAGGCGTCCGTCAACGATCTCGACTTGATTGCCCTGGTGGGCATCGAATCCTGCCAGCGCCGCCACGTACTCGGTAAAGAGCGTGAAGCCGCCTGACACCAAGACCGTGTGGGCGCCGTGCGCCCGCATAGTCGCGAGCAGAGCGAGGGCGCCGGGATTGAGAGTGATGATCTCGTCGCGGACCTGCTGCAATAGGCTATCGGGCTGGTTTGCGAAGAGCGCCACCCGGCGGCGTAGGGAATCGGCGAAGTCGAGTTCGCCGCGCATGGCTGCTGCGGTGATCGCCGAGACCTCGTCTCCCTGTCCCGTCAGTGCGGCCATGGCGTCGATGGTCTCACCGTTGATGATAGTGGAATCCATATCTGCCACCAAGAGCGCCTTGCGCCGCCCGGCGGCCGGCTGTGCGACCGCATCGATGGGCTGTCCCGCCAGGGCATCGTGCGCCGCGGCCGTGGCGGCGACAGGGGGTATGCTGGTGAAGGGGATTTCCATGGCCTCTTCCGGAGCTAGCGTGAGCGGCGATCCTAGTGTGGCGCCAGCTTCTCTCAGGGCCGTCTTAACGCTCTCTACGGCGGCGGCAGCCAGCTGCGCTTTACCGCGAGCGGCGATCAGTGTGAGGATGCTACTCATGACGACTGGTGTGACAAATGGACCGCAGGACGCTGGGGAAGGTGTCGTGGTGCTTGCCGGGCCAACGGCATCCGGCAAGTCTGCGTTGGCGCTGGCTATTGCAAAAGGCTTGGCTGAGTTTGGCCGTAGTGCGGTCCTTATAAACGCCGACAGCATGCAGGTCTATCGCGAGCTGCGATTGCTTACGGCGCGTCCCGATGCTGCGGACGCGGCGCAGGTGCCACACAGGTTGTACGGAGTGATGTCGGCTGAAACCGCATGCTCCGTGGCGCAATGGCGCGCACTTGCGTTGACGGCAGTGGAAGAGACGCTTGCCGCTTCGCAGGTGCCGATCGTGGTCGGCGGCAGTGGGCTTTACATCCGTGCGTTTCTCAAAGGCCTGTCACCAATGCCTGACATTTCACCAGCGGTGCGAGCCGCCGCTCGAGCGCGCTATGGCGCGCTCGGTGAAGACGCTTTCCGCGCGGCGCTCGCCGAGCGCGATCCGGCCGCTGCGTCGCGCATTGCGGCGGGCGACCAGCAACGTCTGATCCGTGCCTGGGAAGTAGTCGAGGCGAGCGGCCGGCCTTTCGAAGACTGGCGCACGCAGGAAGCGGAGGCGCTGGCATGGCCGGCCTTGAAGTTGCTGCTGCTGCCGGGCCGGGAGGAGCTCTATGCTGCCTGCGATGCTCGCCTCAAGGTCATGTTTGAAGCCGGCGCTTTGGAAGAGGTCGCGGCGTTGATGAGGGTTGGCATGGACCCGAGCGTGCCGGCAATGAAGGCGCTGGGCGTCGAGGCGATCGCAGCACATCTGGTAGGCGAGATCAACCGCGACGAGGCGTTGCGCCGTGCGAAACAGGCGACGCGCCGCTATGCTAAGCGGCAGCTCACTTGGTTCCGCCACCAATATGCTCCCGACATCACCTTACCTCCGGGGCCTGACTTAGAGGTACGGGCCTTGGCCGTAGTAGACAGCTTCCTGTTGACCGCAGACCGCGCGGATACTAGCTTGCGCGCCCTTTGAGGCCGTTGTGGTGCGTAACGGAGGCTAAGATGAAATTGCTTGGAGGCGAGATCGTCATTAAATCCCTGGTGGACCAGGGCGTTGACGTCATTTTCGGCTATCCGGGCGGCGCCGTGCTTCCGATTTATGACGCACTGTTCCAGCAGAACAATCTGCGGCATGTGCTGACCCGCCACGAGCAGGCGGCGGTGCACGCGGCGGAAGGCTATGCGCGCTCGACTGGTAAGGTAGGCGCTGTGCTCGTGACATCCGGCCCGGGCGCGACAAATGCGGTAACCGGTCTTGCCGATGCCATGATGGACTCGATCCCGGTGGTTTGTCTGACCGGTCAGGTACCAACTCATCTGATCGGCAACGACGCCTTCCAGGAAGCCGATACCGTCGGTATCACGCGGGCTTGCACCAAGCACAATTATCTAGTCAAGGATGTCAACGATCTCGCCCGCAGCATAGCAGAAGCGTTTCACGTTGCGCGCTCGGGCCGGCCCGGGCCGGTCGTGGTCGATCTGCCGAAGGATGTGGTCAACGACAGCGCCGACTACAAGCCCATTGGCGAGGTTCGGCATCGCACCTACCGGCCAAAAATGAATGCGCCGCATGAGCGTGTCGCTGAGGCCGTGAAGTTGCTCGCCGAGGCGGAGCGGCCGATCATCTACTCAGGCGGTGGCGTGATAAATTCCGGACCGCGTGCAAGTAAGCTGTTGCGCGAGCTGGCGGCGCTGACCAAATTTCCCGTGACTCAGACGCTGATGGGGCTAGGGGCGTTTCCAGCAACAGATCCGCAGTCGCTCGGCATGCTAGGCATGCACGGCACTTACGAGGCCAACCTGGCCATGCATCGCTGTGACGTGATGCTGGTAGTCGGGGCGCGTTTCGATGACCGCGTGACGGGTCGCCTGGCCGACTTCTCACCGGATTCGACAAAAATTCACATCGATATCGATCCTTCGTCGATTAATAAGAACGTCTCCATCGACGTGCCGATTGTTGGCGATGTTGCCAACGTGCTCGACGATATCCTGGCGGGTTTGAAAAAACATAAGTGCCACACTCGTGAGGCTGCTGTCAAAATCTGGTGGCAACAGATTGATAAATGGCGAGATAAGAATTGTCTATCCTATACGCCAAGTAAGAAAACTATCAAGCCGCAATTGGCTCTACAACGATTGCAGGAGCATACTAAGGATAAGGATGTCTACTTCACAACCGAGGTTGGCCAGCATCAGATGTGGGCAGCGCAGTACCTGGTTATCAACGAGCCAAACCGTTGGATGACATCCGGCGGGCTCGGCACCATGGGCTATGGCTTTCCATCCGCTGTCGGTGTGCAAACGGCGCATCCGAAATCACTAGTGATCGATATCTCCGGCGAGGCGTCATTTCTGATGAACATGCAGGAGCTGTCGACGGTGCGTCAGTATCGTCTGCCGCTCAAGGTGTTCATCCTCAACAACGAATATCTTGGCATGGTGCGCCAGTGGCAGGAATTCTTCCACGG
>MPLX02332075.1_pt1 | contig 90298 bp, 81 predicted proteins | sample 1617341 | NCBI WGS metagenome assembly MPLX02 (sample SAMN05944804, study PRJNA350692) | marine metagenome | biome: marine; feature: ODZ; material: water; isolation source: 120 m water sample filtered on 0.2 um supor filter | place: Pacific Ocean | collected 2012-04-08 | depth 120m m | reverse complement strand
GCCAAATTCGTTATTGGTGAACTGGAAACCGGGGATACAGCCGGGCAATTTCATGTGCTCCACAGCGAAGTGATCGTCCACGACGGCCGACCTATGGATGCATTCAAAGAATGGTATACCAGGATGGAAGTTCATCGCTGCAAGGCTCTGGGGGCCACCGGACTTCATGCTGAGGAACTCATCAGCCCGGTTGTCTCAGGCCTGCCTGAAGACGCCTGTCTGAGTACTGCATTGAGTGATTCCAGGGAAATTGAAGGACCAGTAACTCTCATCAGAGTGGGAGCAAGAGGATACTCAGTACTTTCCAGAAATACCGAAGGACACATGCAATACCTTGAGAACGACAAGTGTTCATCCGGTACAGGCGAGACCATGGTGAAAATTGCCGGGAGATTCGGTTTATCCATTGAGCAGGCAGATGAACTGGCTCGGTCTGCCGATGACGCCATCGCGATTACAGCCAGATGCTCCGTTTTCGCCAAGAGTGAGATGACTCACTTTGGAAATCAAGGTAAGCCCGCAGACGCGCTTTTTAAAGGCTACTTCAACTCCGTGGGTCATTATGTGTCAGCGTTGGTTAAGCGAGTTGAACTGGAAGGGCCTGTGATGATGATTGGTGGCTGTAGCAAGAACCAATCTTTGGTTAACGCTATCGCGGAATACTGTGGCGAGAAGGTTTCCGTCCCTGTTCACCCTGAGGTCTTTGAAGCATCAGGCGCCGGGATTCTGGCCGGGCAGCAATTCCTGGCAGGAGCAGGTGATCTGCTGCCGGTTGATCCGCAGGAGATCACCCAATCAAAACAGGCCCGGTTTCGAAAACTGGACGGATCCGCCGAATTTAAAGACAAAGTTACCCGTCTGATGTCAACTCCCATTCCGGAGGGTGCTGAGTTACAACCATCCGTATTGTCGCTGGATATTGGCTCAACCGGTGCAAAAGCTGTACTGACCAGCATCGAAACCGGTGAAATGGTACTGGATCTCTATGATCGAACCCAGGGAAATCCAGTTGGGGCTGCCTCCAGGCTTATTACGACGCTTCTGTCAGAGACAAATCCGGACGTAAGAGCAATCGCCCTGACCGGATCGGGTCGTGAAGCAGCAGCTACCGTAATGCGTGCTGCGTATCCTGATCTTGCCTCGCTGATCCTGGTGCAAAACGAAATAGTTGCCCACGGAACAGCCGCCATTCGCTGTGATTCAAATAGCGGAAAAAGCCTTTCAGTCGTGGAAATCGGTGGCCAGGATGCCAAGTTCATCCAGATCGTCGGTGGGCGTATTGTAGAAAGCGATATGAATATGGCCTGCAGTGCAGGAACCGGATCATTTCTCGAAGAACAGGGCGTCTTCTTCGGGATAGACAAAGTTGAAGAATTTACCCAGTTGGCAGAACAATCCAAAGCACCACCTGAACTTGGTCAGATGTGTACTGTCTTTGTCGCTGAAGCGGCTGCTGAAGCCAGCAACGAAGGATTCAGCAAAGAAGAACTGTTTGGCGGTTTTCAGTACGCCGTCATCAACAATTACATCAATCGTGTCATGGGACAGCGAACTTTTGGAGAGAGGATTTTCTTCCAGGGGAAACCAGCAACCGGACCTGCCCTTGCCTGGACACTGGCCTCTGTTACCGGACGAGAAGTCATCGTACCACCAAATCCAGGTGCCATGGGAGCGTGGGGCATTGCCCTTGTCGCCATCGACGAGTATGGCGCAGAAAACCTGTTGCAGTCGGGCAGTTTTGATCTGCAGGCAATCAATGGCGCGAGAATCATCGCGACCAGTGATTTCCAGTGCCGCGACAAACGCTGTGCAACCCTGTGTAGCATCGAGAAAACAATCGTCGATGTTGAAGGGACAGAGCATACCGTTTACGCCGGGGGTGCCTGTCCGAAATATGAGATATCGACAACTGCCGCGCCCAAACTGCCGATCGAAGCGCCGAGTGCCTTTGACGAACGCGAGAAATTACTGGCACCATTTCTGAAGAAGACGGAAGGAAAGAAAACAGTTGGTGTCCCGGTTGTTGGCACTTGTGTCGGCTATGTTCCGTGGCTTATCACCTTCGTAAGAGAACTCGGATTTGGCGTTACACCACTGACCAGTCGCGGTGACTCGCTTTCTAACGGAGAAGGGCTCTGTTATACCTATGATGCCTGCGCGCCTGTGAAGATCGCCCATGGCGTGCTGGACGCCGATGTAGGTACTGTGATCTATCCGAAGATTCTGACTCTGGGTGACAGAGATGGCTGTTCCGGTGTTACCTGTGTCATGGAACAGGGTGCACCTGAGATGATCAAAGAATCGTTACACGCACGGAGCAGACCCATCGAGGTGGTACACCCGCCCCTGTCATTTGGTTCTGGCCTGGACAGCTTTTCATTGCTGCGACAGGCTTATGTACTCACCAGGCAATTAGGCGGGCCCCGTCATCGAATTCGAGCAGCGTTTCGGAAAGCAGCGCAGGCTCAGGAAGAGTACGAACAGGGTCTCAGTGACATTGGCCAGAGAACTATCGATTTTGGTAACGAAAATAACCTCCCCGTTGTTGTGGTCAGTGGCTCATTGCATGTCATTCACGACAAAATCATCAACGCTGGCATTCCAAAGCTTCTGAGGATCAACGGTGTACTGACCATGCCGATGGATTGTTTTCCCATCCCTCAATCTGTAGATCCAATCCCTCGAATTCACTGGGCCGAACTGAAAAGAGAAATGAGGATGGGGCTTGCAGCTCGAGAGATGGGAAATGTTTATCCACTGTTAATCTCCTCATTCGGTTGCGGACCTAATTCATTTTCAGAGCAGATCTTCGCAAAGCTGATGGAAGGCTATCCGTACACTACACTGGAAAGCGATGGCCATGGCGGCACGGCTGGCTATGTCACCAGAGTACAGGCCTTCCTGCATACGGTTCGCCAGCATGACAGCCAGCCAGATCCGGCGCCGGAACGCTCAATCAAATACCTGCATCCGGTGCCAACGATTCCCGCTGAGAAAGTCAAAAAGGAAGCCCGTTTGATGATGGGCCCGATTGCAGATCGGTATTCAAACCTCAATGCAGCCAGGTTGCGCTCAGAAGGCTATGAAGTCATTGCAACCGGACCCACTGAACCAGATGCACTGCCCCTTGGGCGAAAAGACTGCTCTGGTAAAGAGTGTCTTGTCTACCAGAGTATCTGGGGATCATTCCGCAAAGGACTGGAAGAAAATCCAACCAACAAGAAAACTCTGCTGATGACAGCTGGTGCCGGTGAAGGCATGTGTCGACTTTGCCTCTTTTCAATAAAGGATCAGATCAGCCTTGAGAGCAGAGGTCTTGATCAGGTCTCGCTGGCCAATATTCGGGGGAAACCAAAGGGCATCAAGGATGCGATGGCCAGTTTCAGAGAGCATTGGGCAGCGACCCTTGTCTGGGATTTGCTCAATCAGATGGTCGGATACCATCGGCCTTTGGAACGAATCGAAGGCGAATGCGATGCCATCTATGATCGCTATTGCGACAAAGCTGAACATCTGGTGGGTCATCCTCCGAAACGCGAGGATGGTGGGCTGGATGGCAAAAAGCTGATCGAAGATCTTAAGGCCATAGCCGTCAGAGCCAGTGAAGACTTCGCCGCTATCGGCAGGAATGCGACCGAGGATCCGGCAAGACGAACAGTACTGCTAAGCGGCGACTTTTACACCAATCTCGATCGATCTCTGAATGATGATATTGTCAAACGTCTGAATCAGAGAGGATTGCATGTCATTGTCGAATCAATGAATGCGATGATGGAGTATATTGCCACGGATCGAATCACCGACCTTTTTGGTTTCCCTAAAGCCTTTGTGCCCAATAAACTTATCCGTATTAATATGGCTCGGTTGCGACATGATTTCTATGGGGCTGTTCAAAAGCTCCACCCCTGGTTACCTACAGGTGATATGAAAAACATCCTTGAACACTCTGAGAAGATCCTCACAAAATATCCAGTCGGTGCAGCTCGAAAAACACTTGGTAGTATCAGTTATTACTTCCAAGAAGGGTGTATCGACGGCGTGGCTGTGATCAATGCCTGGGGATGTGATCATGGGCAGTTGTCGGAAGGATTTCTGAGACATCAAACTGATATTCCAATGATGCATCTCTATCTCGATGGATCGCCGATTGACGAACGCAAGTTAAACGCTTTCGCGTTCAGTCTACGTCACCGTCCGAGTCGTCTGGCTGAAAATGTGGGATAACTGTTAACTGGATTTGATACTTTCTGTCAGACCTGCACAGGCATCGCATAGTGATCTACCAGTAATGCGATAAAGAGTAACATCAGGTAAACGATGGAATAGCGGAAGGTCTTCATCGGTGCAAGTCGATTTTTGCCCCTTAGCAAAACCAGACTCCAGTATAAGAATCCAGCGCCTAATGCCAGAGCTGAAGCAAGGTAGATGAGATTACTCATACCAATAAAGTAAGGCAGAACACTCGGCAGCATCATGATGATCGTATATACCAGGATTAAGAGCGACGTATATTCCACCCCGTGAGTCACGGGTAACATGGGTACATCCACCTTTTGGTACTCTTCCTTTCGATCTATTGCCAGTGCCCAGAAGTGTGGCGGAGTCCAGGCAAATATGATCAACACCAGTATCAGACCACCGGTGTCAAGACTATTTGTTACTGCCGTCCAGCCAAACAAAGGCGGTGCAGCTCCAAATAGTCCGCCAATGACAATATTCTGGGACGTAGCTCTTTTGAGGAACACAGTGTAAATAATCCCGTAACCAACCCAGGAAGCCAGACTGAGCCAGGCAGTAAGGGGATTGACCAGCACGATCAGCATTGCCACTCCGGCAATCCCTGTGATCGCCAAGAATACGCCACCATTAAGGTTACTCACCCTGCCCCGAGCATCAAGCCCACGCCGAGGGCACCGAGTGAGACCGCCGCTCAGGAGCAAGTGAGTGGAATCGCCTTTGCGACCGTGGGCGCACTCGGGGCAGGAGTACCCTGACTTCGTATCAGTGCGGAGTCTTACGCAATATGGATTACGCATGTAGCAGCTTTGTCCTGGGTTGACTTGGTTCCAGGAATAACCGTAAATAGTTCGATTATTCTGTATTCCCCTAAAACGGACAGAAATACCCAGCTGACCGTAACGAGCAAAATCGATATCAGGTGGATCGATACGGCGACAAGTTCGCAGCCAGCATAGCTGGTGCTTGTGGTAAATGAGTGAGGACCTTGTAATGAATGATATGCCAGTGAGAGTCATGCAGTTTGACCTGGCCCCGGAAGAGATCAAAAGAAGTATTCCCACGTTCGCCCATGGACTGGGACTCTCGATGACGCTTCCCTATCTTGAACCATATCTTATTCGCTCCATGCGGGTTGCCCTGGAGTTCGCGACCGATGAAAAGATAATTCAGGATGTAAAACAGTTTATCGGTCAGGAAGGTCAGCATTTCAGGCAACATCAAAAGCTCAACGATATTCTGAGAGAGACCTATCCGGCTTATGCGGGTTTGCAGGAAATTGAAGATGATATGGAAGCCGACTACCAGCGATTTACCAAGACCATGTCACTTCGATTCAACCTTGCCTACGCAGAAGGATTTGAAGCCGCCACCTGCTCACTGGCAAGACAGGCACTCGAAAACCCTGAACCCGGGGACACCGGCATGCAACGTCTGTTCAAGTGGCACGGAACAGAAGAAGTCGAACATCGCACCGTAACGTTCGATATCTATCATCATCTTTACGGCGGATATTTCTATCGGCTGTTTGTCGGGATGTTCGGTCAATACCACTTCTTCAAATATGTATTTCGATTCGCAAACTACATCAGCAAACACTGTCCCGATTCAGACAAGCCAAAGACACTCGAAGTAAAAACCAGAGGTCAGAAAGATCTGGAGCGAAAAGCTCTGCTTTCTCTTTTAGGTAAAGTACTTAAAACCTATTCGCCATTTTACAATCCGGCCAAACTTGAGATACCAGAAATGCATGCCTCGATGTCCACTCAGTACTCTAACGAGGCGATTGATACGCGCGTGATGGAATAGATTCAGGTGAACCAGCTGGCAGGCTAACTAGCATCAAACAGATTATTGCAGGGTAGCGCCAGCCAGAATATCAAATACTCGATCACCTAACTTGGTCTTGATTGCTATGATCAAATCTTCTGAGCGGTTGAAATCAGTTCCAAACAGGCACTGTATTAAGTCACTGACTACTCCCTTATCCTTCGATTCTGTTTCAGCAGCAGATCATATGCTGCACTGGCAGGGTATGATCTGGGATCACCTGTCGAATCTGAATGAACAGGACATTCAGTCTCTAATCGTTTACCCGCAGAATATGCCAGCGGTCGGTCGCAGCGTACCCGATACTACTCCCCCATCAACAGAGGACTGTTCGGAATATACCTTCTACCTGGAGAAAGATGATCGACCTGATTGTACTCACTAGACACTGCGGCCAACTGGTCTTGGCGCAGACGTTATCCAGGTCGATCACTGGCGCAACGAGATATTCATACAGGGCTTGAGGATACTAACCATCCAGATCCAGTAGTGCGTTGATATTTCCCGGCTCCAGATCACTTCCGTGAAGAAGTGTCCCTCCGACCTGCAACACCGGGCTGGTACGAATACCCTGCCCTTCGACAAACTCGGCAGCATCTTCATCCATCATCAAATCTTTCGTGGCGAAAGTGACATCGCGCGCTACCAGGTAACGCTTAAGCTGCTCACATGGTGCGCATAACGGTGTCGAATAAACGATGACGGGTAAATCCATATTCAATTCCTGTGTCTCAACACTTTCTTGCCTGAAAGTATGACCGGGTATAGTATCCCAGACACTACCAACAAGCACCAATGTATCAACAAGCACGAAAATAGAATCGCACCTCAAACAAACCAGGAGAGTCCCGATGTCAGATTACGTTAGATATATCGATAAGACACGTGAATACTACCTGTCCCAGGGTTACGATAAACCTTATAAATGGGCGCACTTCGAAGATATCCCGTTCACCGAACTGACTAAACCGCTGGACCAGTGCAGAGCTACCATTGTTTCAACCAGCAGTATTACGTATCGACAGGAAGAAGCCAGCGACGCACCTCACGCCACACTGACAGACAGCGTCTATTCCATTGACACCGACGTGCCCAAGGATCGACTCTTCACTGACATCGGTCATTTTGATAGCCACGAGACGACCCTCGAAGATGTGGATTCCTTTTACCCGGTAACACATTTGAGGAACCTGGTCGCAGAAGGTCGGCTGGATTCATTGGCAACCAGATGTCACGGTGTACTGACGTCCTACAGCCAGCGGCGAACTCTTGAAGTAGATGCGCCGGAGGTACTACGGCGTTGTCGCGAAGATCAGGTCGATGTCGCTTTTATGGTGCCTGTCTGACCCGTTTGTCACCAGACCGTGAGTCTGGTCGCTCGATATCTGGAAGAGAACGGAATACCGACGGTACTCATTGCGACAGCCAGAGACATCGTGGAACGATGTGGCGTGGCCCGCCTGGTGCATACGGACTACCCCCTGGGCAATCCGTGTGGACAACCTTTCAATGTCGAGGAGCAGCGTCAGATCGTTGCCGTTGCGGCGGATCTTCTAGAGACAGCCACTGAACCTGGCACGACAATAACTGCCCCTTTCGAATGGCCAAAAGGCGATGAATGGAAACGACTTGTCCTTACCGAGGAACGTCCGTTTCTGGAGGGAGAACACTATGATAAGTGGATGCAGGGTAAAGAACGATATCGGGAGCTAAAAAAAGAAGGCAAAGTATAAGACGAGTTTGAGCAGCTATTTGCCTGTCATGCATCAACATCGATCGCGACGCCAGGGAACTGCAGTCAAAGATTGAAAATGGATCAGATGCGAGTCAGAAAATTTGCTGGTACTGAATAAGCTGCTTTGTAACGAAACAGATTGACGATCGTTACTCAGGCTTCTGCCGTGACAAGAAACTGGGGCAAGAGTGCAAGAAATGTCTCATCCTCAATCGTACGATCAACTTCTTCGAGGAAGGAGACGATTTTCTCCTCTTCAATCTGTTCTGAAATTCGCGCGTAAGATGCCATATTCTGCAGAACCGGCCGCAGACCACCAACCGTGTCGGCATTCACTAGCACCTGGACACGAATCTTGCTGAAGCGCGCCTGCTTAAAAAAACCATAGAGCTTGCGGCCAATCTGTGGGGTACGAAACGCAATACCCGCAGCGGACATTATCTCTGTGAATCGCTCGCCGAGTGGTTCAACAAGTGCTGCACCCCAGTCACTGTCACTCACATGAGCGATGCCACCTGGTTTCAATACTCGATGAAATTCCCTGATGGTCTTTTCCGGATCGGGAACGTACTCCAGTACATTTTTGCAGAGCACCCGGTCAACCATCCCATCATCAATGGGAATCGTCTCATCTTCAATATGCCTGCCTTCAATCCTGGCACTCACGCCATTGCTTTCAGCCAGGGTCTGCGTTTTAGCCAGAAATTCGTGATTTATATCAAGAGCAAATATCTTTCCGGATTCCCCAACACGTTTTGCCAGTTCAACTGAAAGTGCACCGGGACCGCAACCATAGTCAACCACCATCTGGCCTGCTGCGATTTCAGCCGGTGCAATAAGCACTTCGTGACCATCGCGCCACTGAAACATAGCCTCGTAGCGTGCCATTCGTTCAGGCTCAACGTCAGCCCAATGATCCTGAAAGTAATTCTCTAGACTCTTAGCCATATATGCACTCAATACTCCTGGTTCAACTCCCGGTCGAACTAGGACATCTGCGATTTCTTCAGCGCCTGCTCAATATCCCAAATAATATCTTGAATAGATTCGATACCGACTGATATTCGCACCATATCCGGAGTCACACCGGCGGCAACTTGTTCCTCATCACTCAGTTGCCGGTGTGTTGTCGATGCAGGATGGATAATGAGGGTTTTTGCGTCACCAACATTGGCAAGGTGACTCAGGAACTGCGCGTTTTCAATAAATTTCACGCCTGCCTGCTGGCCTCCCTTAATCCCAAAGGTCAGGATTGCGCCAGCCCCCCGGGGAAGGTATTTCTGCGACAGCTCAAAATAAGGATTATCAGGAAGACCCGCGTATTTAACCCAGGAGATGGCTTCATGCTGCTGAAGGTACTCTGCCACTGCCGTGGCATTCTCGACGTGACGCTCCATTCTAATCGGCAGTGTTTCAAGACCTTGCAGGAAAAGAAAGGCGTTGAACGGACTGAGACTGGGCCCCAGCGTTCGCAACGTTTCGAGACGGCATTTCGTGATATAGCCAAAATCGCCGAACGTCTCATAAAACCGAATTCCATGATAACCCCTGGACGGTTCGGTCATTTCAGGGAATTTGCCATTGTCCCATGGAAATTTCCCAGACTCGACGATAACGCCGCCAATGGATGTCCCATGCCCACAGATAAATTTGGTCGCAGAATGGACGACGATATCTGCACCGTGTTCAAACGGTTTGCACAAAAATGGGGTGGCAAAGGTATTGTCCACCATTAAGGGAACTCCAGCACTATGCGCAATTTCTGCCACCGTCTCAATGTCAATCAGGTTGTTGGCAGGATTTCCAATTGTCTCGATAAAGACCGCTTTGGTACGATCGGTGATCGCTGATCGAAAGTTCTCCGGGTCGTCTGGATCAACAAAGATCGTATTAATCCCCATACGCCTGAAAGTCACGTCAAACTGAGAGTAACTACCACCGTAGAGAGTGCTGGCTGAAACCAGTTCATCACCTTCAGCCAGCAAGGTAAGCAAAGCCGTCATCTGTGCAGCCAGTCCCGAGCCGACCGCAAGCGCTGCTCGTCCTCCCTCGAGTGAAGCCATTCGCTCCTCAAACACAGCTGTTGTGGGATTGGACATTCGACTGTAGACATTTCCAAAGGTCTGCAGGTTAAACAGACTCGCCGCATGGTCCGTATCATCAAATACATAGGCAGCAGTTTGGTAAAGGGGAGTCGCCCTTGAGCCGGTTGCCGGATCTGGTATCTGTCCGGCGTGAAGGCAACGTGTTTCGAAACCGAAATCGTGATCAGTCATCGTTCAATTCCTCTAGGGCAGATGTCTTGGTCTCTTTGCAGAGATAATCCCGGTATCGACACCGGACCAGTTAAGACCGCCATACAACCTGGCATACTCAATCTTCATGCATCTGTCCATCACCACCTCCAGACCCGCTTCTTTTGCCTTCTCAGCAGCTTCCTCGTTTATAACCCCAAGTTGCAGCCAGAGAACACGTGCGCCCAGATCAATAGTGGGTTGCACAAATTGCGGCACGGCTTCTGATCTTTGAAACAGATCAACCAGATCGACATCATCAGGTATGGAAGCAAGATCCGGATAACACTTCTGTCCCAGGATTTCCTCATAGTTTGGATTCACCGGGATCACCTTGTAACCCCGGTCAAGAAGGTACTTGGCAGCAAAATAACTTGGTCTGAACCAGTTGCCGGACAGGCCAACCATGGCGATTGTTCTGGTCTCGTCGAGAATACGCCGCAGGGTCGTGTTATCCATGATCTTCTGCCAGTTCTCTGTCTCGTTCTGTCTGATAGCGGGGCGTCATATCACGGGGTGATCGTTGATCAGCACCGATTTCATTTTTGTTGCGCTCTGCGATCATCTGCCAGCCTTCTTCCCAGCTAAAATCTAGCTTATCTATACCCGGTGCAACCATACTATCAAAACCCTTGATAGCTTCAGCGACAACCGCCAGCTGATTTTCAGCATCAAACGGCCGACCAGACTCGAAGCCGAGTGGATAGTCCAGAAATTTAGCCCTGGGTGGTTTCCCTGATTGAAGAATATCCGAAGCGCTCCCCAAAATCAGTGTAGGTAAGCCACTTGCTTCAAAATGTCGCGCTATCAGACTCACGGTCTGATGACACACCGGTCACAATGGGACCAGCAACAGGACATCGACTTCTTCATTTGTAATTGCCTCGTCCAGTGTGGGGATCAGTTCGTCTCTTACCCGCCGCTGAGAATAGATACCTCCCATACAGGAGAAATAGTTTTCCGCGAGTCCGCCAATGGTCCCATCAGATTCCAGCGTTTGCAATGCTTCGATGGGCACCACACAACAAGGGTCTTCTCTGGCATCGCCGAGGTAGTTTTCAGTTACATGTGAGAACCTGAGATCACTGACTGGGGTGTTTTTTGAAATTGCTCGGATACTGGTATCGTCCTTGTAGTAATAGGCTACCTGGCCTGCAACGTAAGTACCTGCTGTCGACACCAATCCAAGCTTGCTCTCTGACAAGGGTTTTTTTGGCTTGACAAAATCAGGTTCAGTCTCCGCTTCAAACCACGAATAAGGTTCATATCCAAGGCTGTCATACAAATCCCTGGTTTGCTTGATATAGCTGACCGGTTGCCTCATTGCCGTTTCCTTACAAAATATCTGATCCAGCAGTATCGATATTCTGCCTTCCTGATTCAAGCGGGGTTTCAGGATGAATATCTGAAAACAACCAATCATGAACCCGAATGAGAAAACTACACCGAGTGAGGTAGATCAAATCGCTCTCCACTGGGTTTGCTTTTGCTTCCGGGTACTCTGGTTGCAGGTGTGTTTGGCACCCTGCTCGCCCTCAATGCCGGTATTCACCCGCGCAGACTGGTGACCATGGCCGGGGTATTATTTATCAATTTAATTCCTGTTTTCACATTCTTATCATTCAACTTAGGGCATGATGTGCAGTAAACTGCACCTGTATTATCAATCGAAATAAATTCCCTGGATCAACAACAGTACCCAGCGTGGTTTTTTAATAAGGTGTCGGGATCAAGTGCAAATGGCAACACATTCGGAAGCAGCATTTAACAAAAATGAGTCAGATCGCCGGCAATCTTTTTCGGGGATCTGGAACGGAGAACTGGATAAAGTATTCGCTGATGTAGCCAAATACTATGATCGAGCTAACGTTATCGCGAGTCTGGGTCTATTAGGAGTCTGGCTAAAAAGGTTTGTATCGACCATTGATGTCAAGCCTGGCGACAAAGTTCTTGATGTCTGTGCAGGAACCAATGTCATGGGAATTGCGCTGCTTAAAAAACAACCCGGCATGGATGTTCAGGCAATCGACAGAAGTCAGGATATGCAGCAAGTTGGGGCAGAGCGAGCATCCAGGCTTGGGTTTACCATTAAATCAGACATCGGCGATGTGCATCAGTTGCCCTACCCCGATGAGCATTTCGATGTAGTGACACTGCAGTATGCATCCCGCCATCTCGGTATTATGCAGGTGAGCAAGGAAATCCACCGAGTTCTTAAGCCCGGTGGACACTTCTACCACTGTGATATGTTGCGGCCCAGAAACAAACTGGTTGAAAATGCATACTACATTTATCTGAAATTCTGTCTGAATCTTACGTCCTGGCTGTTCAACAGTGATCAGGCATCACTCGACTGCCGTGACTACTTTATTGAGGCACTGAAGATGTTTTATTCAGCGGAGGAGCTTTCGGACCTGATGCGTACCGCAGGATTTGCATCCGTAGAACATAGTTCCATATTTGCCGGTATGGTGGCCTTTCACAAAGCCGGGAAAAAATAGCAGACACCAGGAAATTTTCGTTTATGTAAGCACTATTTCTTCCTGCTAATTTTTGACCGGGTCAAAATCAGAATAATACACTTTAACCACAGCCGGCATCAGAACCATATCGGATAAAAAGGCCATGGAAATAATCAAGCCCAACAGCTAATCAAATGTTCCGAACAACGGCATTTGTTGCACAAATATCCAGAAAACCTGTTCAAGTTGTTGTACGGTTGGATGATGGACATGAACTGAAACAGGAAGGCATTGGTCTCGGACTTTACGTAACAGAACAACTCGTCACATTGCAGGGTGACACCGTAGCGGTAGAAAATGAGTTCGGTGAAGAAAGTCGATTCATACCGAGATTTCCCAGGAATGCACCCGGTTTCTGAGATGTTCAATCGTCTGACTTAAACACGCTGTACTCAATTCCCGCAGGAAAGAGTCCTAGTCAGGTAGTCCAAGCACCCGTTTGGCAATGATATTGAGCTGAACCTCGTTAGTGCCTCCTGCAATACTGCTGGCACGGGAACCCAGCCACATCCTGGTTGCTCCCAACTCGGCGGCGGTGAAACCATCACCCTCCCAGCCGGTTCCCTGAGATCCCATCAGCCTGACCTGCAAAGATGTTTCCGTCTTGCTCAAGTTGGCGCCAACTGCTTTGAAGATCGAAGTGGTTGGTCCAAGGGTGCTGCCGGACACGTTTTCTTCGCGGGTACGAGCCAGTGTGAGTTGGAAAGACAACTGGTTGAGCCTGTGTTGAATAATCTCATCTCGAAAAACCGGATCGGCAATCCCACCGTCATCGGTTTCCCCGGCGTATCTCTTGGCAAGTTCCGCCAGATAATAAACCTGGGGTTCAGTGGAACGGGCCGAGGCGCCACCTGCACCCATGCCCGATATCCCTGATCGTTCGTGTTGCAGAAGCCGTTTACCTATGGTCCAGCCGTGATTGGGTTTCCCAATCAGATCAACTGCAATGGCGTCGTCAAAGAAGGTCTCACAGAAAGGTGATGTCCCCGATATCAATTGAATCGGTCTGACGGTGACACCCGGCTGATTCATATCGAGTATCACCATGCTGATACCATCATGTTTCAGTGCGTCAGGATCAGTGCGTACCAGCACGTAAATCCAATCGGCGACATCAGCACCGGAGGTCCATATCTTCTGCCCATTGACCACATAGTGATCACCATCCAGTACAGCCCTGGTGGAAAGGCTGGCAAGATCAGATCCGGACCCAGGTTCACTGTAACCCTGACACCACTGAGCCTCACCGCGAGCTATTTTTGGCAGATGACGTTTCTTCTGCTCATCGGTCCCATACTCCAGAAGTGTAGGACCGATCATATTCAGACCCTGCCCACCGTTATCCGGCGGCACAATTACATTCGCTGCGCGGAATTCCTGTATCAATGCAATATGTTCCTGGAAGTTGAGTCCACCCCCGCCATACTCTTTCGGCCAATGGGGAGCTATCCAGCCCTTGTCTGCCAGCCGTCGAATCCATTCTCTGCGGTCTTCACTTCCTTCTGCGGAACTTTTGAACTGAGCAGTGTAGTTCTCGTTCAGCCATTCTCTTATCTCTTCACGAAAAGTCTCGATTGTCATCGTCATTTTTCCTCATCGGCTGTACTGACGACACGACGAATAAATCGCATCGCCACATGACTCATGTAGAGCGGATATTGCACCGAGGTCAGAATATCAATATCAGCAAGTGCAAAGCAAAGCGATGTGATATCTAAACAGAACAAGTGCCGCAAACCACAAGCCTGCTTCACGCCCTTGGAAGGTGAGAAGCCCTATGTTATTTTTGAAAGGGACTCCCATCAGCAAAGGAATTCAACATGGAATATCGAGACATCCTTTATGAAACCGACGAACGACTCGCTTTTATCACGCTTAATCGACCCGAAAAACTGAATGCACTGAGTAATAATCTTCGCGCAGAGATTATGGATGCAATGCGTGAGGCAGAACACGATCCGGAAGTGGGTGTCATTATCCTTAAGGCTGCTGGTCGATCTTTTTCGGCAGGCTACGATCTCTCGCCTTCAAGGACAGCCAAGGACGATGAATATGTGGATCCCAGATCGAAAATGCCTCCAACCGGTACCACTCACCCGGGTCGGGACCAGTGGGCACGACACGTGGTGATGACCAACTGGACCATATGGGAACTCGCCAAACCTGTCATTGCCCAGATCCAGGGGTATTGCCTTGCGGGAGGCACGGAACTCGCAACAATCTGTGATTTTCGGATTGTTGCAGAGGATGCAAATATCGGCTACCCCCCGGTTCGAGCCATGACCACCATGGACATGGTGTGGTCTCCGTGGCACCTGCCACCCGCCATCGCAAGAGAATTTGCCTTCGTAGGAGACAATATTTCCGGAACGAAAATGGCGCAGTACGGGTGGGCAAACTACGCCGTGCCCATCGAGGACCTGGATGAATTCACGATCAAATTCGCACGCCGTATGGGATACATTGACAATGAAATGCTGATGTTCACGAAGCGTGCTGTAAATCGTCAATACGAGGCAATGGGAATTCGCGAGGGTCTCGCTGCAGGAACTGAAATCCAGGCATTAAGTGCTCGCCGTGACGCGGCTTCCGAGTGGGGACGGAGAGTTCGTGATGACGGGCTGAAGTCTGCCCTGGAATGGAGGGATGGTCCTTTCCGGGATTTTCGCGGCGTTTATGACAGCGCGCCCAAAGAGCGTGCAGTTGCAGGCATGGATAAATCCGGCAAAAAAGACAGTTGAGGACCGAATCAACTGTCGACTGACAGGAAACCGACTCTTCACCCGCCGATTGCCTTCAGTGCTATGTCCTTTCCATGTGCCACGGTGGTTGTCCCAAGGATCGCATTGTGCCAGCCCCTGACGGAGAACCGGGATTAAACTGTCTTTGCGTACGGGTCAAGCCGAATGACTGTCACTTCCTTGTCGATCGAATCCAGCACCATCACCGTGGCTTCCTGCCCAAAACCGTGCGCGCTGCCTGGATTCAGTACCAGAGTTTCCCCTTCTTTTTTATTTACCACCTGATGTATATGACCCGAGACAACAACATCATATAGATCGGAAGCGACAATTGCCTTCAGCAAAGGATCACTTGTTCCGTGGTAAACACCAAAGCGTAAACCGCCAGATTCAAAGTCAGCAAAATCACCATGCAATTCACCATCAGCTGCTTCAAATAATTTTGTAAGACCCAACTTTTCGCCATCATTGTTGCCAAAGACACCATGCAATTCCATTCCGCAGCCTTGAAACAGACTGACGATTGGCGGTGAGACAACATCTCCGGCATGAATCACTACATCTACATGCTGATCTTGAAATACAGAAATAGCACGGCTCACATGATCCGCATGATCATGGGAATCTGAAATCAATCCTATTTTCATTTGCGATTTCCTCCCCAAAAAAAGAGACTCATCATATACTGAAGTGGGTAATTAATTGCGATCGATCTTAAAACTAGCCTGTCGGTCCTTCTCCGGCCAGACCAAGTAGCAGCCCACCTTCAACCCAGAGTTCGATATATGTGCCTTCAACCCAGGTAGAGTAGGTGGAGCCTCCCAATTCGAAATCATCAGGAATAATCGCCTGATAATAGGTGTGATAGCTGTCATTTGTTGTTTGTTTGATTCTAAGTTGTGCCGCCAGTTTCCCTTGAATGGAACAGTAACGTCCTCCCAGAAGGTTCCACTCGGATTCATCGGTCCTAACAGAATCAACCAGGGTAAAGTCTAGCTCGGACAAATGTGCACCCACGTCATTCAAATTACTGGAAGCAATTTCAAGCGCCATTCTTTTGGAGTGATTGTAAGCGATTTCCAGTGCAACCTTTTCTCTGGCATCCACGCTGTTGATGTTATACAGAAGACCAGTGAGGCTAATAACAACAAATGATGCCGCAATCGCCAAAAAGTACCGAATATTGTTTCCTGTGAAACTGAGCCGGTGGTTTTTCTCATCACTTACCACATCAGCAGATTCAGAATGCTGTTGCAGTGCCATCAAGTCCTTTAACTGTTTCTCGGAAAGCGACTGCTGTCTGTAGTGAGCATTAAAGGCTTCTCTTAAGTTTTTCATATTTGATCCCCCTGCTTTGGGGAAGTTTCTGTTTGTGTTTTAGCACGAAGCTTCTTTTTGATCCTGTGAATTCGAGACAACCAGGTGCCTCTGGCACCACCCTGAATCTCGGCAATTTCCTGAGCTGTGAAGTCTTCCACCGCCCACAGGTAGAGCAACTCTCTTTCATCACTCTGTAAATCCCCTAACAGATGCTCGACCTCCTGCTCCCTTATGATGGTATCTTCAAGGGAATCAATTTCTCTCTGCATTTCCTCATAACCGAGCTTAAGAATATCGCTCTTGATTAGACGGATCTTTTCATGACGCCGGACATCCAGATAACTGTTCCGGATGCACCGTTTCATAAAGGCCATCTTGCTGTTTATTTGCAATAGCTCCGAGTTTGAACCAATGAGCTTTTCAATATTGTTGTAGAGTAGGTCATATGCTTCATCGTTATCATGACAAAGTGACAATGAATAGCGAAAAAGTGAATCCAGCTCCGAATGACTAAACATAAGACCAGTGCCCGGGTTATTTGCTACCTGCCTAAGAGTGCATTGAGATGTGTTTCGATATCATCCGGTGTTTCCGCATCACGGTATCGGATGACGCCATTAATGTCGATTACAAACAATGTGGGCGTTCCCATGACACCATACATCTGTGTAACCTTACGACCTTCGTCAAACGCAAGGGGGTACGTCAATTCGTGTTTTTCCTGATATCGGTTCACACGCTTTAGTGAATCATTAACCGTTACGTTGATCGCCAGTACTTCGATATTTTCTCCGTGAGCCGCATGAAGTGACTTAATCTCTGGAATTTCTACTTTGCAGTTGGAGCACCAGGTTGCCCAAAAAACCAGATTCACAGCTTTCTTACCCCTGTAATCTGACAATTTGAAAACACTGCCGTCCAGACGGGCAATCGTAAAATCAGCAGCAGTATCACCAACCCCAGTTCCGACTCCGGCGTTAAGGCCAGTGACAAACGTGACCGAGATAAGAGCCAGCAGTAATTGTAATGTCTTCATTGCTAGTTCCTTTAAAAAAGTAATAGGCCCATCTGTACGAGAAAATATTCACCAGCACCAAACATGATCAATGCCATGCCGCCCTTAATCCAGTTCATCCAGTTCCCTGATTTCGGCATTGCTGCTAAAAATCCTGAAAATGTACCGATAACAATCAGCAGGGTCGAGAGGCCAAAGGCGAAAACAAACAACAGAATCCCACCGTATATTACATTGCCGGTGCTGGCAACGAATGTTAACAAGGTCGCAAGCACCGGTGCTGTACATGGTCCGGCAACCAGCCCAGAAGCACCACCAATCAGGAAAAGCCTGAGCCATCCTATCGTCACCTTGTCACCAATCATTGTACTCACGCCGACGTGAGGTATCTGAATCCAGCCTATCATCCAGGCACCAAAAACCAGGCAAAGGTTGGCAACCAGAAAGTAGCCCCAGGGGTTGGTCGATATCTCCCCGAACATCTGACCGGAGGCGGCGGCAATAACGCCTAACCCGCCATAAACCGATGCCAGTCCGGTTGCGTAAATCAGTGAATTGATAAACCCTCTCAATCTCCCTGATTCCGCTGAAGAACCAATGACCCCTATTGTGATAGGAATCATCGGGTATACACAGGGAGTAGCACTTGTTAAAACGCCGCCTGAATACGCAAGGGCGAGTGCCAATATCGAGCCGCTTGCCAGACTCGATATCAACAGTTCAGATACTGATTCCACTTAATTCTCCCTGAGGCCAAAGGTCAGAACAGATCTTTAGTGGCTATGTTCATCCTGGGAGTGCACAGGTGCCTCACCAGGTTTGCGTGCCAGCAATGCCTTGGCGACTTTCTGATCTTCTTCCCAGGCAGCTGTAACGAGCTGATTACCGGACACGCCTGCAATATCAATCGAATCAATTTCAATGTGATTCGCATTTGGATACAACCAACCTGTGATTTTTGCTTTCTTGCCAATGACCAGCTTGTGAGCCCGAATCGTGTCATGACCAGCAGCATTGTTAACGATAGTCAGCAGAGATCCGTCTGCGAGCCTTACACCAACATCATGCAGGGTATATAGACCACATTGAGCATTCGCACCAGACAGCTTCTTCAAACTGCAACCCAGGCAGACAAGTTCTGCATCGACAGTCACCTGGTCAAGGCCTTTCTCGTTATCCCAGCCGCCAGCGAAACTCAGCGCGCTACCCAGCATGAGCAGAGTCGTTGCAAGTGCGTTCAACAGATATTTTATTTTCATTTGTTCTTCCTCTAAAAAATGAATGATCGTTGTGGGGTACCCTGACTTGATGCTGGTCCCAAAATGGTCCCAGGCTTACGCCTGTCAGGACTCCCAATACCATATAGACGGATGAATACAGCATTTGATTGCACGACACGCAAAAATATTCAATGCCTGACACACCAGTCAGTGCACCTATCGAAGGGTCCCCAGATATGGTGCCCAAGTCGCACGGTTCACGTCGGAGGATCTCATATACGTCGGTTGGCAAGGCGAACTCAGGTATTTACACTTCACAGACACCAGACCCAGTGGGATCTGAGTACAAAAATGAATATCACACCTATTCAGCAGCGGGCTCTAAACAAGGTCTTAGTGATCGTATCAATGCTAACCTTTACGCTCTGTCTGTTTGCCTGTTCACAGGAGGAACCTGTCGAGGAAGAATTCAGCACCGTTACAGAAGGAGCGCCTTATGGTAGTTACAGTGTTCGAGGGTATAAAGCGCATTTGCCAATAATCCCTGAATAGCGGAGTATTTCCCCTGGATTTGACCGACTTCAATGAAAAAGAACTAAAAGAGCTAGCTGAACGGTCGTCTGCTAGTACCCTGCCCACCCGGAATTGATGCCTTGTAATGTTGTCGAAAAACCAGATGGAGAACACAATGACTGAAACTGTGAGTTATGAGGTGACCGGTGAAACGGCCATCATTCGATTGAACAGACCTGAAAAGCTGAATGCACTCGATGAGAATCTTATTCAGGATTTACGTAGCGCATGGCGTCGTTATGCAGCGAGTAAAGAGAAATGCGCCATATTGTGTGCGGAAGGTGACCGGGCATTTTCGGTAGGTGCTGATATTAAGAGTCCGCCCCTGGAAATGTGGCAAGGCGTACCGGGTGTCGGTGTGCCTCTCAATAAACCCATCATCGCTGCCGTACACGGCTATTGTGTCGGTGGTGCCTACATCATGGTTCAAATGTGCGACCTGGTTGTTGCCGCAGACAATACTATCTTTAAGTATCCTGAAGCTCAGGTGGGATTTACAGGCGGTCTTATCGCTGGGTGTGCCGTCCGCATACCTCACAAGATAGCCATGGAATTCATGTTACTGGGGCAGGATCTGGATGCCCAGCGTGCCTATGAGGTTGGTATGGTCAACCGGGTTGTACCTGCGGGTACTCAACTTGAAGCCGCTCTCGAGTATGCGGAGATTTTTGAGCGCAGTGCGCCGCTTGTGGTTCAAACTATCAAATCCTTTGTAAACCAGACTATCCCGCGGGGCCCAAGTGAGCTTTCGGCCCTGGCCAGAGACGAGCTTCTTGGCGTATCACAGAGCGAGGATGGCGCTGAAGGTAGACGGGCATTCAAAGAAAAGCGGCCACCGAGTTTTCAAGGGAAGTAGGAAAAGCGCATCCTGATGTCTGTACAATATGAACCCAATGATTAACAAGCCAATCCAGAAACTGAAGCTCGTTGCCTCCTCAGACTATCTTCTTTTTAGTCTGAAATTTCTGCTACCTGCCCTATTACTGTTTTCTGCAACTCTGCTTATCCACTACGAAAGCAACGTCAGTAAAGATACCCAGAAGCTGCTCAACCACGAAAAACTCAATGTGGAACTCATGCACAAGGTTATGGCTGATGAGATGGTTCGACTGGTCACAGATTCACGCTTGTTACTCGACGGTATTGATCGTCACATCTTTAAAACCGGGCAAACTGATCTTTACAGTGAGAAACTGATTGAGCAGTTTATTTCCTTCAGCAATATCCGCGGTATCTACGATCAGATCCGTATTCTGGATAAGAAAGGCGATGAAATTATTCGGATCAACTATGACAAGGGCAATGCTTTCTCTGTACCCCGCAATGGTCTGCAGAATAAAGCATCACGCTACTATTTCGAGCAGACCATCAAAGCACCCAGAGGGAGCATTTACATCTCACCTCTGGATCTCAATGTTGAAAACAACGTCGTGGAACTTCCACAGCAACCTACGGTAAGGCTGGGAACACCTCTCTATGATTCCGAGAACAATGCGGTCGGCGCATTGATTCTGAATTTCGATGGCTATCACCTGCTTAGCCAATTTCTCCAAACCGCAGAAAATCTCTCAGAAAATATCATGTTGGTCGCTCCAACCGGTTTCTGGCTGATCGCGGCTGAATCAACCTCCCCCTGGACGTATGTTACAAGAGAACATGAGTCCTTTGATAGTCTCCACCCGGAGGTGTGGTCAGCCATTAAATACAGCCACAAAGATCAGATCAGCAACAAAAGAGGGATCTATTCCTTTTCAACCATTGATGATTACGAGATCGGAATTGCCGGTACTCAACCTGATGATGCTGATAACAACCAGTCATATCACTGGAAAATTGTTTCGTTTGTTGACAAATATGCTGCCGAATCCGCCGGAAGAGAATTCATCGAGCGGAACCAGTTCTTTTACCTCCTGCTGCTTATTGTCATTGTAGTGGCAACAGGAGTTTTCGCCAGCTGGCAGGTACGACATACTCGCTCTACCGAGCAGATTCTGTTTGAAAAGCACTTCAAGGATTCGCTGGAAAATATCCAGTTGGCAGCAATAACCCTGTCTGAAACCGGCGTTATATTATTTTGCAATCACTACTTTCAGGAAAAAAGTGGAATCACAGGAGATATGCTGCTCGACAAGAACTGGGTCTCATTGTTTGTTGAAGAGACTGCGCAAGAAAGCGTACAGGACCAATTAAACCTGATCCGGAAAACCCAGGATAGTATTGAGCCATTCGAATGTCTTATCGTCACGGAATCAGGCAATACCTTGCGCTTTATCTGGAATGCAACACTGACTGTACACACCGACGGGAAAATGTACGGCATTACTCTGATTGGTCGCGATATTACCGAGGAGAGAGAAAATTCAGAAAGGTTACGTAAGCTGAGCGCTGCGGTTGAACAAAGTCCAAATACAGTAATGATCACTAACCTGGGTGGGGTCATCGAATACGTCAACCCCAAATTCAGCCAGCTAACTGGTTACAGCCGCGAAGAAGTCGTTGGTAGATTACCCAGCATACTAAAGTCAGGTGAAACGACCCCGTTTGAATACCGGAATTTGTGGAAAAACATCACCATGGGGAAATCATGGTCGGGTGTTTTTCACAACAAAAAGAAGTCTGGTGAATTGTACTGGGAATCGGCAAGAATATCCGCGTTACGGGATGAAAGTGGCGCTATCACCCACTACCTTGCAGTCAAAGAAGATATCAATGAGCAGCGCCGACTGGAGGATGAGATACGACAGACATCTACCGAGCTGACACGGAACAGAGAACTGGCAAGTGTCGGGCGAATGGCTAATGTGATCGCTCACGATATCAGAAACCCCCTGTCAACAGTGAAAATGAGTCTTCAGATGATATCACGTCACTATCACGAGACATCCATCGAAGAACAAAAGGAGCTGGCGCAGATATCACTGGATCAGGTTCGATACATGGAAGAAATTCTCTCAGACGTGCTTAGCTATTCAACACCCGATGAACTTCGATGTGAGTGGATCCGTATTGATGATCTTATTCAATCTACCGTATCGGGGCTTCATCGAACCGTCAACGAGAGCAATGTGAAGGTGGTTCAGGACATTCAAAAAGGATTGCCAGGTGTTTATGCAGATGCAACCAAATTGAGACGGGCGCTGAGTAACGTGATGCAAAATGCGATCCAGGCAACTGATTCGAATGGTGACAGGGATCCTCAGGTGGATATCGTCGTGTCTATTATCGAACAGAACCTCGAAGTCAGAGTAGAAGACAATGGTTGCGGAATTGAACCAGATCAGCTGGATCGCGTGTTTGATCCATTCGTCACTACAAGAGCGAAAGGAACTGGTCTTGGCCTGGCAATTGTTGCCAGAATCGTCAATCAACATCAGGGTTCCGTCACACTCACAAATCGTAGCTTATACGGGATGAGTGTCAGTATCACTTTACCAATCCGTCCCTCTGAAAACTCCCCCATTGAGCCAGTAAATAAAGAATCCGCATAAGACATTCACCAGCCTGAAGACAGCCTATCGAAGCCACTAAAACCTTACGCTGAGATCCGGGATGAGTATCAGGCAGATTTATCTAGGCAGCCTTGTGATCGGTATCAGCTTCCTCAGGAGAACAAGGCGCTCCGCAGTCTGCACATGCACTTTCTTCCTGATCGATTGATGTACCGTCAGCCTGACGACCCACCCAGAGTTGAAACACTGCCCAGCAGCCGAATCCAAGACTTAACACCAAAATGGGGAGAATATAACTGGTCATGATCAGGTCGAACTGAATAAACCGGCAAAACCCATGAATGCCATGGAGAGAATACCAGCGATAATGAGATTCATGGCGGTGCCTTCAATTAATGCCGGTACTTCCGAGAGTTCACTCTCTTCCCTTAAACCCGCCAGAAGTACCATGGCAATGGTAAATCCAAATCCTGCACCCAAAGCGTAAGTGATACCTTCAAGAAATCCATACCCACGATTGGTTGAGAATATTGCCAGACCAAGTATGGCACAGTTGGTCGTGATAAGTGGCAGGAATATTCCCAGTGCTCTGAAGAGGGTCGGGCTCATTTTCTTGATTAGCATTTCGATAAACTGAACCGTACTCGCAATAACGACGATAAAGCTGATCAATCTTAGGTACGGTGCGTAAATCAGAAGATAGGTATTAAGTACCCAGGCACACAGCGCAGTAACCAGCATCACAAACGTCGTCGCAAGCCCGAGTCGAAATGAAGTTTCGAGAGAATTTGAAACGCCCAAAAACGGGCAGATACCCAGAAAGTATGTCAGAACAAAATTATTTATCAGCAGTGAACTGATGAATATCCAGAAGAGTTCCTGCATCAGCTGCCACTCCTCTCTGCTTCGGCCACTCGTTCCAGAAAGATCTCTCGACGGTGAGTCACCCAGTTGAAGAAGAAGAGAATCAGACCAAGGGTAAGAAAGCCGCCGGGCGGTAGAATCATAATGATCCACGGCTCAAAAGCCCCACCAAACAGATCCACACCAAACAGGGATCCGGATCCCAATATTTCTCGTACTGCACCAAGCGTGAAGAGTGCAAACACAAATCCAGCCGACATGCCTAACGCATCCATGACGGCCAGGCGAACTGTATTCTTCGAGGCAAAAGCTTCCTGACGGCCAAGGATCATGCAGTTGGCGACGATCAGGGGAATGAAGGCACCCAATTCTTTATGTACAGTCGGGATGAGTGCGAGCAATGTGTAGTCAGCTACCGTAACGAAGGTTGCGATAATAATAATAAAACAGGAAATTCGGATCTGCTTTGGAATCCATTTCTTAAAGGTAGCCACAAGAAAGCTTGAACCCACCAGCACGAACAAGGTTGCCATTCCCATTGCGATGGCGTTAATTGCTGAATTGGTTACAGCCAGCATTGGACACATTCCAAGAACCTGCACGAATACAGGGTTGTCTCGCCAGATCCCCTTAATGAGTTCGTTGTAGTCTTGATTCTCAGACTCAATCATGAACAACCTCGTTTGTTTCGACCCTCAAACCTGGTTCACTACCAGGCGATGGCAAATTATCAAGCCACTTCGCGTTGTTCTCATTGATAATTCTCACCACCGCTCGTGAGGAAATTGTTGCACCAGTAATGGCATCTACCTGGTTGTCCTTTCCGCCACGGCCTTTCTTTACCACCTCGATTATGGGATCAATCGGCAGATCTCGGAAACTCCCGACAAACACATCATCCTTATATATCTTGTCTCCAAGCCCTGGTGTTTCACGACTTTCGAGGACTTCCATTCCCATCACTTTTCGATCTGCCGGAATATAACCATACAGCAGTTTGATCGTGTCCTGGAATCCCGGTCCTTCACCAGGAATGGCATAGCCTACAAAGTTCAGCTCTTTATCGTATCCAGCGTAAATACTATTCTCACTACTCATTCCCTCGGTAACGGGCACAAGCTGCTCATCAACGTAGGTAAGTTCCTGCATCTGGGATACGCCAGGCAACACCTTGAATACTGCTGCACGCAATTCCCGGGCTTTATTCACCGCAATAGTTTCAAACGTTGCTTCAAATATACCAACGATAGCGACGCCCGAAATCAACCCGGCCAACGCAAGCGTGGCAATGAGTCGGATAGGTGGTGGATCTGCCTCCGCATCGGGTCGATTTGCGGTGATGATCTCAGTCACGATCACCTCTCAGATGACCAAAAACCCGTGGTTGAGTAAACCTATCTATCAGCGGTGTTGCAGCATTCATCAAAAGGATCGAGTACATGACGCCTTCAGGCATACCTCCAAATACTCGAATCAAAATCACCAGAAGACCAACCCCTATACCAAAAATCCATGTACCAAGAGGTGTTGTAGGCGAGGTAACCGGATCTGTCGCCATATAGATCGTACCTAACAACAGACCACCTGAAAACACGGAGAACAAAGGTGCCGGAAATCGCTCAGCATCGAACAAACCAAGAATACCGGAGAAGATCAGAACCGTAACAAGAATACTGACCGGGATTCTCCAGTCCAGATCACGTCTGAAAAAGAGATAAACCCCGCCAAGGATCAGTAGCAGGCCACTGGTCTCGCCAATGGAACCGGCGGTAGTCCCCATGAATAGATCAGACAGAGGCGTTACTTCCTGATCAAATTTAAGTAAACCAAGCGGTGTTGCAGCAGTAACGCCATCGATTTCAGTATAGGTAAACGGAATGTCGAAGTTACTCGCTCTAAAGGTCCAAAAGGACTCATCCGCTGTCGTCCAGGTTGTCATGGCGATAGGAAATGTGGCCAGCAGAAACGCCCTGCCCACCAGGGCGGGGTTGAAAAGGTTATTGCCAAGACCGCCCCAGATGACTTTACCTAAACCGATAGCAACAGCACCACCAATAAACGCCATCCACATGGGCAAGGCAGGAGGCAGGGTAAGACCAAGTAACAGCCCGGTTAGGAGACCACTGCCATCTAACAGTGACTCACCTCGATGCTGCTTACTTATGAAAGCAACCTCAGTCAGAACAGCACCCAGAATACTGGCCATGACCACAAGGAATGCACCAATCCCGAAGTACCACAATCCAGCCAGAGTCGCCGGTACCAGGGCGATCAAGACATCGACCATTACGCTGGGCGTCGTCTTCCCTTCCCTTAAAAATGGTGCATGTTGCAGGAGTAGCTCAGGATCTCTCTGCTTCATTTCGCACTCGCCTGGGTATTTCGCAGTTGATCTTTGCCTGTTCTAATCAATTGCACTATGGGTATCGCAGACGGGCAGGCAAAAGTGCAGCAGCCGCACTCGACACAATCAAATATTGAATACTCTTCCATCTCTTCATACATCCTGGCCCTGGCCAGCCTTGCGAATCTGGAAGGATTGAGGAAGTAAGGACACGCTTCAACACAACGACCACAACGTATGCACGGATACTCTCTGCGCTTCAGCGTTTGTTCTTCTGTAAAGGCAAGAATGCCTGAGCAACCCTTTACAACAGGTGCATCAAGGCTCGCAATCGGCTTCCCCATCATAGGTCCGCCCATAATCACTTCCATCGCCTCATCTTTCAGACCGCCACAAAACTGCAGTACATCCCTAACGGGTGTACCGAGTGGCACAATGAGGTTGGCGGGATAACTGACACCCGGTCCAGACACTGTCACGATGCGTTCTATTAATGGCATGGCATGATCGAAATAGTCAGCAATGGCAACGATAGTGCTGACATTACTGACATTAACCTCCACATCCCGGGGCAACTGACCAGCGGGAACTTCACGGCCAAAGACGGTTCTGATAAGCATCTTCTCCGCGCCCTGGGGATATTTGACCTCAAGAGATTCAACTCTGACCGGATCACCCGGTTTAATATGTTGGTGCAGTATTTCAATGGCTTCAGGCTTGTTGAGTTCAACACCGATCACAATCTCTTCTGCACCGAGTTTTTGCCTGACTATCTCGGCTCCCTTTAGCAAAGCTTCAGGTCTTTCCATCATCAGACGATGATCGTTGGTAAGATAAGGTTCACACTCAGCACCATTGATCAGAAGAGAGCGAATCTGCTGCCCGTCAGGTATTGAAAACTTTACATGGGCGGGGAACGCAGCACCGCCCATGCCAACAATTCCGGCTGCCTGCACTGTCTGAATAAAATCATCGATACCCATTGACTCCCAGTCAATGGCAGGGCCAATGGCCGGTTCCTGTGCCGCAAACGGATCGGCCTTTATCTCGATTGACTGAGAGAAATTTCCATCGAAGGTACGAAATTCGTCAACCTCATTTACCACCCCGGTAACGGGACTATGTAATGAAACTGACACAAACCCACCGGGTTCAGCAATCAACTCACCTCTTTGTAGCCGTTGACCTTTTTCAACAACTGGTTTGCATGGCACACCTATATGCTGACCCAGCGGCATGACATAGTTTTCAACAAAAGGGACTCGCTGGATAGGAAGATCCTGGGTCTGTTCTTTGAGGTACTGCGGATGCACACCGTGTTGGAAACTCCTGGTAAGCAGACTTAGCGGATTCAGCTTCACCATGATTCAGCCACTATTCTGAATTCGATGAGCCGGAATTCACAAGCCGCATGAGCTGGCTTCGCACTCTACCCGCGACATCTGACCGGATACTGCTATCGAGTTCGCTGATCTGTTGTTCGTGTTCCTCTTTGATTGATGCGATTTCTGCCTCATGCTCTGCCTGAACCTGCTGCCTCGCTGCCTCTTCAACTTGTGATGTGAAGGGCGTAACAATACCTGCAAGTTCCTGCAGTACCTGCCAGTTATCTCTACTCGAGTCAGCCAGCTTTACAAGGTCATCGTCAACCTCGTAGTGAAGTTCTTTTTCACCGGCCACTACAGAGATGACGGCAGCCTTCCCTTTTCGTGATCTTTCATTTAATTCGATGAATTCCAAAAGCGCTACATGTGCAGATTCATCCGCGGGTACTGGTTTGAAGTGACTGGCAAAGCGCTGCTCAGTTGACGCCCAGTGAGCCGGAGTATATGGCTCGTCATCATCGCTCCAGATACCGTCAAGATTTTCATTACCTGACAGGTCCAGTCGGGTTCCATGTACACCATCCAGTCCAGGATCGTATGTAAACAGAGGGAATGCTCTCGATCTGACAGCTTGCCTCGCCGACTCAATGGTTTGACCTGTTTCGAAACCGTGTCGGGAAGGGCTCGGACTATGAATGCGAACGAGCGCGGGTCCATTGTGCTGAATCGCCTGTGTAATACTGTTGTACAGATGATCAGCATCTGCAATGGACGTCTGGGCTACGAACGCCGACCGACCTGTGATCGCAAGTAATCCGAGGTTGACCCTTGAATCTGCAACCTGATGCGAACCTGAGATACCCAGATCGAGATCAGCAAGGGAAATGATTTTAATCGGCAGGTCGGAACCCAGCGACCAGAGCACTTGAGCCAGAGCTTCACCGCCAAATGATTTATCGTTGCCAATAACAAGCATAGGCGGACAGATCCGACGCTCATCCTCTGTCAGATCCTGCCATTTCAACTGCGAGAGAGTCTCAAGGGCGAATTCCAGTCCAGGTGCCTGCTCAATCTCAACCCGAGCTTGACGAATAAGCGCAATCGATTCACAGGTTTCACGAAGATGGCCTTCGAGCAAACCAGCTGCAAGCTGAGGTGTCTCATTTGAGAAATCCAGGACGACGGGAGACTGGAACGGATTGTAGGGAAATGAAGTAGCCCAGGTGGCAACAGTTCCTGGCGCTATTGCAAGGCCATACCTGGCTCTGCCAAGCCCCTGTCTGCCACTTGACATTCGCCAGTGCAAATCTGTTAGGCGATTTGAGATATTAAGCAATCTGCTGAGTCTCGCTGCATCAACAGGATTCACGTCAGCTGTTGTTTCTACGTTTTTAGCTAGTTCACTCAGCTCAACCAGTGGTGTTCTTACGCTTTCCAGACTCTTGCTCAGCAGGTCCAGATCCTCCTCTGGCAGGTTAACTGCAAGCAATTCTCTTATTTCATTAACGATCTCATCATTTGCATCAGCCAACTCATCCAGAAATCGTTTCATAATCGGCTGTTGATTGAATTCTGTTGTAGAAAGAATCATTCGAAGCGCTATCTTCTCTCCCGAGCCGGATTCAGCACCATCACCCCCCGCCATACTCAGTAAACAATAACGAGACAGATTGATCGCCGCCAGATGACTCACTTCATCAGATTCACTGACCCGTTCAATAGTCTCAGATTTGCTGTCCGGCATCGCCGCCCAGACGTCCCAAATTTGCCTTGCACTGGCTAGATTATCTGACTGTTGATATTCAAATTTGATCGCCTCTTCATCACAGACATTCTGACATAGACTGCAATCCTTACAGGTATCCGGATTCACGACCAGTGACAGGAGTTCGCCACTATCTTTGCTGACGTTCTCCGCATTCTCAAAGAATTCTTGCGTTACGGAGACGGGCAGTGCGCCGATTTTTCCACAGACCAGATCAAGGGCTTCTTCAACTGCCTGCTGACGATCCGGTGTCTGGTCCATCTTGCCGCTTAACCACGCGTAGGTTTCACGAAGCATGCCCTCGGTATCCGGTGCTATTTCCTGTTTCCTGGCCTGGCTTAATATTCGGCTGGATAGCTGATTGGCAAGCTGACGCAATGAGTCGGCACCTGCCTGTCGTATTCCATGGTCGATGAGCTCGGATGGACTGATCGTCAGCGGCGCAATGGCGCTGTCCGGGCATACAGACCAACATTTTCCGCAACCCGTACACTTTTCGGGGTTGACCTGAGGAATTCTGGTTCGCTTGTCGGCAAAGTCTCTGAACGTCGCACTAAGCGGCGCCATGGTACCACTGGCTATATAAGGATCCGCTGCAATCTGATCCGCCTGACTGTCACGATATAAAACACCAGTCTGATTCCAGAATCGCGGCAGGCTGTCAAACTGTTCATCTTTTGCGGCCAGCTGCTTCAGGATAACAGGTGCAGACTTGGCAACGCTGGCTCCTTTTCCTGCTTCCGTTTCAGGAATCGTCGCTAAATCGACAAGTTCAATACTATCGAGGCCATTCTTGAAGCACTCCATCAACCCCTCTCGATTGGGTTCTGACCGTAATCGAAGTGCCTCATCCCTGGTCGAAAGAATTTTTCTCTCTTTGAGCTGTACCAATGATGTTTTGATAATGGCACCGAATACTGCTCCCATGGCAGTCTCGGTAATTTCTCCTCGAGTCATCATGCTCGTGACAGGTACCGAAAAGATCTGTAGAGATTTTGATGAAACGATATCTCTCTGGGAAGCAGTGAACATCTGTGACATTTGCTCAGACGAGAAAGTTGGTACAACAACGAATCCGCCTTTACGAAGTCGTTGTAACAGGAGCGCGGCAATCGGCGTCACTACACCATCTTCGGCCAGCGAAGCACAGATAACATCCAGCGCCGCATCGTCGCCGGGATCCTTGACGGAACTGTTTGAATAAATCAGGAAGTCAGCAGCCTGCTCAAGCCATGTTTTTTGAGCCAGTTCATCTTGTGGGAAAGCGCTGCGAGTTCTGACGGTTCCATTTTTGATCTGGTAGAGGATCTCGGCGACATCTGCCACAACGCCATGACATCCGTCACTATAGGTTCTCTGTATCGCTATTGAGACCGTCTTCTCACCAGCAAGCTCAAGCGTGGCTTGCTTCGCTCTCACGCCAGTGCTCATTATCTCCGGATATGCTCGTTTGATTTCATCAAGCAAAACCTGACGCTTCGGATGACTGGCTTGTGCGCTAAAGTCGATCCCGATGTGGAGGGTTGCTGAATTTTTCTCTCCAATCGCGGATGGTACCATCGCCAAATCAGCCGCACGAAGCTTGGCTCCGCCAATTCCATATTGAACAGACTTAAGTGGCGGCAGCGTCGCCCCGTCCAGCCCGCCCTTCTCAACGGCACGCGAGAGAGATTGCCGCACGTCACGCAACAGCGGTGAATCTTCTCCTGGAGAAGGTATCAGTCGCTCAAGTACGATTACACATGATTTACCTTTCAGGTACTTCGTCAACAACTGATCCGGGAATGGTCTCAAGCTCGTAACGCCAAGCACACCCGTCTTTTGCAGCGTGTCTGATACAGAAACAACGGTTTCAAATGCAGCGCCCTGCACAATAAAGACTGTATCTGCTCGAGCCAGGCCGTGTGTTTTAATGGCCTGATACTGACGACCGGTGAGGTTTGCAAAATCATCAAAGGCGCTTTGCAGGATGTCACCAAGAGCAACGTCAAAATATAACGCTCTGCCGGTTGCACCGACACTGTAACTCTGCGCATCAAAAAGCGCGCCCGCCACCACGGGTCGATCTACATCGTGCCAGCGAGGTACAGGAAGCCTGGTTTCTCCGAACAGCAATTTCTGAGCTGCAGTTGACGCGTCGATGTTGACATCATTTGGCCCGATAAACTGCCGAACCTGTGATGGATTCAGGATACTGACGTCCTGTACTGATCTTGCTGTTTCGCCTGCGTCTATTGCTACAAGTCCAGGCACCAGGGCTGATTCGGCGACCCGACGTGCAATAAATGAGAAATCCGCAGCTTGCTGAGCATTCTCAGCAAATAGTGTAAAAACCCCAGTCTCAGAACTCAGATGGTAGCCTTCATGACCACTGCCCCCTGCAATACCCTGTTCGGGCATGGCGATATTCGTCAGGTGAATCACCAGCGGTAAATGACGACCCGCAGCCGAAAATAAAAGATCCTGTGCGGCACCGACATTTTGTCCAGTCACGAACGTTGTTGCACGCTTTCCTGCCAACGACAACCCAATGGCGCTGGCAACAGATGATCTGGCGGAATTTCCAACGATCGACGTGAGGGGTTTGCCAAAAACATTCTGACCATGTTGATCAATCTGCTCCTGCCATGAACGCAGAAGCTCCTCATCACCACCCAGTACAGCACTCTCACAAATTGACGCTTCAGCAACTGCAACCGCTTGAGCACCAGACAACAAAATCTGGATCTCCTCTCCCGAACCGCCTCGATTATCACTTAAATACTTGCGGTAAAGTCGCACTGCCATTTCCGTCAGGTCAACCATGACGGATACCTCTTACCTCGCGTTCCTCCTGCTCTTCAAACTGGTTACCGGTTAACCATTTAATAGAATCAGTGGCACATCTAAAGATCGCTTCTGGTGCAGCTTCGGCGCCCGAAGCATAGTTAATTACCGGTAGATTATTCTCCATTTCAATCAAACCTGGACTGGCATCCAGAGCGCATTTTCCACAGCCATCACACGCTGTTGAGCAAAGATCGGTCGCAGCTTCATTAAGCAGTGGTGTATTGCATTGCACGTATAAGTTCTGACTGAGCGGAATCAGCTCAAACAAGTCTCTCGGGCAAGCCTCCACACAATCGGGACACGCATTGCAGAGATTCGTGTCGACCTGTGGCAGGCCATTGTTGTTCATGTGAATAGCGTCAAATGTGCAGGCGATTTCGCAATCGGATAATCCAAGACAACCCCAGGAACAACCCTTTCCCCCGCCAGAAACAACAGCGGCAGCACGACATCCTTCAAAACCTTGATATTCAGCTATCTGATGAGCCTGTACGCTTCCCCCGCCACATTTTAACCTCGCCACGAGTTTCTCATGATCGCCAACATCAACGTCGAGGTACTCGGCGATGGCATCTATTTCCTCCGGGCTCGCAACCGTGCACTTACTTGGCACGATCGTCCCTGCTACCAACTTCTCAGCGAAGGGGAGACAGCCAACTTCACCACAGGCGGCGCAGTTAGTTCCCGGTAAAAGCTCATTAGCTCCCTCAATTCTAGGATCTTCATCAACTTTCAGGAAACGATATGAAATCGCGATGATTACCCCGAAAAAGAGCCCGATACCTGTCATGATAGCAGGTGCAATCAGTATGCTATCCATTAATTATATGGCTCTGCCCGGGCAATCAGATCATCGAGTCCAGCCTCGCTGGAATCAAGCGGTTTCCCAGGATGAATGCAACGTGCCGGACAAAGTTCTGCTGCCTCAACCAACTGCAAATAAGTTCCCAACTTGGGATCAGAAATGATTGCCTGTCGATTATCGTTGTAAACAAACATTTGCTTGTTGAGCACCAGACAGTCATCACAGGTTGTGCAGAAGATGGAATCAATCCACGGTTCGTCAAAGCTGACCTCATCCTCCTCTTCCTCAACAACCTCAGGTGCTGCTGCTTCGGGCTCAGACAACTCAGCAGTTTCACTTTCTTCAGCAACAGCGCCTGCTGCTGGTGTTTCAACTGGTGTGGCGGCAGGTGCTGCAATAGGCGCATCGGAAGTAAGGTCAAGTTCCATCAGAATATTTGTAAGCCTGCCCATTATCTCGCTTGCTGATTCGGCTATCGAATTTTGAAGCACTTCTTCATGTTCCCGTGTGAGTTCTTCACGTTCACTTATTGCAAGCTGCTGTTCTTCCTCACGAGCTTTTCTGACCGCTTCGTCGATATGGGCATTCTTAACGCCCGAAAGTGATTGAAGTGTTCGCCAGAAGTTCAGTCGGTCAAGACAGGCGAATAAAAGACGGCGTGAGACCACCAGTCTGTGCATCAACCCTTCCTGATCGACAGACCAGACAAAAGGAATCATGCGATTCTGATTATCTGGTTCCGCATCCAGGAATTCAGCGACACTGACCAGATCGTCAGTCACGCAACCTTCTGGCGCAAATCGGAAATGATCGAGGAGTTCTGGCTTCAGCAGGCAGTAATCTGCAAATGTAAAAGCCATTTCCTCTTCAACAGTTTCATCCTTGTCGTTTATGTAGCTGACAGTGTTCGTAGCCCAGTTATCTTCAACACCGGGATTTCCAGCAAAGGTTTTATCTGCGGCAACATCAGTGTCGGTTGGATCGAATTTCATCACAGGATGGGCACGGCTTTCAAGCGCAGCACTTGCCATGATCCAGGGATGCAGAGGCTGGGGTTCGGTGAATCCTGTATGGATCAGGTGCAGACATGCCTGGTGGCTGCCAAGCGCCGAAGAAAACCCCGACAGCAGGGACTCGTATTTGGCAGCCGACATCTGGTTGATTACCGCATGTCGATGAGCGACACCCAGATAAGCCAGTTCGGTACGAAGTCCGCCTACCAGATCAGATTCCTGGCCTGGATTTATGTGCGGATCAATATTAATCAGAATCTGCACTGGTTTGCCAGAACTCAGTATCCTTGAAAACGACTGCATGCTGTCATCCGTTGCGTGCTCTGCAGTTTCAAGAGCCACAACGGTAGGGATCATCTGTTTTTCGTCATCATTGAACGCATCAGCATTGAAACTTTCGAACCATGAATCATGAAACCTTGCATCATAGCCATCTGCAATATCAAGTTCAGCCACCCGGAGACTCGCAAATACCTTCGATAAAGTGTTGGCAACCTGATCATGAATCTCGAGTGCCTTTACACAGGGGTCGTCCGATTCAATTATGTCTATCGAGTTTGTATCACCGATAGAAAAACTGCCGGGTCGCACCACAAGATGCAGAATACTCTCGCCCATTTCATAGCCAGTCAGTATCTCAATGGTCGCCTTGATTCGCTCTATACGATCAACACTCATCAGTACTGAGCCCTGACTTCTGTTCTCCAGAACACCTTCCATGGAGGAGTCCTTAAAGTACCTTGACCCCTCGCCGGCGATCTCGCCCTGTCCTTTCTTCTCTTCTTCAATCTCAACCAGTTGCTGCAATCCACGAATCGCCTGTGTAATTCTTCGCATCATCTGTTCACGCTGCCATTGAGTGCGATGACGAATCGTGTGTTGCAGCAGGTAAAGGGCTACATTATGAGTGTACGGGAGGAAATGACTTCCCATGGGGACACTGGCAATGAGTTCATCGATATCGGCCTTTAGTGTCTCCTTCTCTGATTCATTGAGACTAATCTGCTCTCGCAGCGCCTTCCCGCCTTCGATTACAAGATCCCTGGCCGGTGTTGCAAAATCCTGACCCGAGATCTGGTTCCGAATATGAGCCTCGAGCCATACCATATTGTCTTTGAGTATCCGGGCAGAACCCTCACTCTCGGGCAACGCATCTTTCAGAAATTCATCAAGAGGTTTCGCGAGCAGCTCACCGCTATTGTCCGGTAGGAGAAGAAGCGGATATTCATATCGAAAAAGCCGCAGGCTTCTAAAGCCGTTAAGTGATAGTGGCAGGTGCGTCTCATCTGGTGGTGTAGTAGACGCAACCGCGCCCGGTTCACCCAGGTGAAATCTACGAGCCAGATTTACGGCATCCTGGAGTTCCGTTGCGTCGAGTTCAACTGCCGCTGTCAGACGTGGATCGTCCTGAACCGATGTTGCACCGCTGGATGAATCAGCCTGAGGTCCGTTTGAATTATTGACTACCGTCAGTGCGCGGTTTCCTTCCTTCTCTTTCTGAAGTGCTGACATCTCACCGCCCTAAATCGTAAATGAATCAAGAGCATCATTGACACCAGCCAACTTCTCTTCATCTATCATATCCAATCCGGCATTGGATAGCTCATCGTAACAAAGCGCATCCGGATTCCTGTACAGCAGGCCCACAGGCATTTTTGACTCATCCGCAGCGACAGCCATTGCATTCGCCAGATTCATGGGATCATGTTCAATCTGGTTCTCAAAAAGTCGATCAACGCCTTCTGGTACCAGAATTCCATTCTCATGTTTAAGCAGCAGCAGGTTCGCCGGATCATCCATCATGTCCAGATTCATCTGCTCCATATACACCGGACAACGTTGAATAATTCGAACGAAGCTCGTTCCCTTGTGATCATGAGCAGCTTTTATTGTTTCGTACAGCAATGGCGGATTCCAATCCACCATTTGCGCCACAAAAGAAACGTTAGTCACCCCAAGAGACACTGTCAGCGGATTAAGGGGTGGCAATATCGCGCCACCAGGATGAGTATTTGTCTGGTATTCTTCGGGCGTGGTTGGTGAGGTCTGTTTCTTGGTCAGTCCATAAATGCCATTATCGAAAACAAGGATAGTCATATCCATGTTGTAGCGCAGGGCGTGAACCCAATGGGCGGCGCCGATTGAAAAGCAGTCGCCATCACCCGTGGCTACCCAGACGTCCAGATCCGGTCGTCGTGATTTGACACCGCAAGCAACTGGCAAGGCACGTCCATGCAGACCATGGAAGCCATAGGTATGCATATAATGAGGTAGTCGACTCGAACAGCCGATACCAGAAACTGAAACTATCTTCTCGGGCAGTATCTGTGCTTCCCGGCATACCCGGTGTATCGTCGCAAGAATACCCAGGTCACCACAACCCGTACACCATCTGGGTTCTGCACCGGCATAGTCATCCAGCGTAAAGTATCGATCATTGGTATCAAGAGACCAATCAGATTTCAATCCAAACATTACTTGCCTCCCTCAATTTCAGTGACATGATCAATAATCACCCGACTGATATTACCTGGTTGCAGGGGATGACCCGATACCACAGACCAGCAATCAATATCGACTAATGTATGTGCCCGGAGTACCTGTGCAAGCTGCGCATAGCGACGATTCTCGTCGGTAATGAGAGGTGCCTTCGGATCATCGCTATAGTTGATCTCAATAGTCATCACCTTCTTGAATCGTTTGAATATTTCTTCAAGCCCTGGTTCCATCGGCGACAGGAAACGTAAATGTAATGAGGAAACTTTATGGCCATTTTCCCTGGCCACATCTGTTGCTTCTTCAATCGTGCCAAGCGTTGAACCCCAGCCGACGACCAGCAGGTCCCCTTCAGGGTCACCGTGAATTTCAGGCACATTCAACGTTCTGCCCAGTGCTGCCAGTTTACGACTCCTCATATCACAGCCTTCCTGATTAGAAGTTGTGTCGTAGGCAATTTTCGCGTTTCGGTTGTGCGCCAAACCAGTCAGGACATACTCACCATTGCGCATGCCTGGGATTGGTCTGGCTGATAATCCTGTTTCCTCATCCCAGTCATATGCCAGCACACTCTCATCCCAGGAAGACTGATCAACCGGTGCTGAAAACCAGTCACAAGTGACATCAGGTCGCTCAAACGGCTGGACACCGGTTGCCAGATTCGCATCTGTCAGCAGAATGACTGGAATCCGGAAAGATTCGGCCAGCTTTCGAGACAAAGCCACAAAATGAAAACAATCACTGATGGTTGCAGCCGCCAGAATAACTTTTGGTGAATCACCCGGTGCACCAAACAGTGTCGCCAGCAGATCTCCCTGTTCAACTTTTGTGGGAAGACCTGTCGATGGGCCACCCCGCTGAACGTTGACAATGACGAGTGGTATCTCTGCCATCGCCGCCAGACTAATCATCTCTGTCTTAAGCGCAATCCCTGGCCCCGAAGTGATAGTGCAGGCAGTCTTTCCGGCATAGGACGCGCCAATGGCAAAACCGATCGCTGCAATCTCATCTTCAGCCTGGTGCACAAATCCACCTACGCGATGAAAGTCATCTGCCAGGTAATGGGATGCAGACGTGGCTGGCGTGATAGGGTACATGGCAACTATTTCCATGCCTGACGCCATGACGCCCAATCCTACTGCCTGATTGCCGCTCATCACCACCATGGATTTATCGGTTTGTGCTTTTCCGACGATCTCGAAATGATGCTCTATGTTTTCCTTTGCAAACAGATAGCCCGCTTTGAATAACTCGTGATTAGTCGAAATGATTTTTTCACTCTTCCGCGCAAAAATCTTGGTAATTTCATCGAGGGCTTTGTCCGCATCACGACTATATATGTGAGATAACATGCCGAGTACGAACATGTTCTTGCCCTTGCGGGGGTCAGGAACAATCTTCAGGCACTCTTCCTGGATGGGTAATTCGTGTACTTCCAGTCCATAGTCGGTGAATTCAGCCAGTGCTTCGCTGTATTCTGTGCGAATATCTTCAGACTCGTCACTTGCCCACATGTTATCGAGCAGAACTATCGTTTTTGAGTTGTAGGCACCGCTTGCGATTCTTGCTCTCAGTACCTGCTCATTGAAAGCAACAACCAGATTGGCTTCATTACCCATATTAGTCATCAGCTCTTCGCCCAGTCGAATACGAATCCCACTGGCACCATCCGGTGTTCTGGCTGGCGGTTGAATCTCAGCAGGGATAATCTCCACGGTCCAGACACCGTTACCCATGCGTGCTCCCACAATACCGAATGTTTGTCCACATTTCTGGGCACCTTCACCAGAATCGCTGACTATTTCGACAATGTGCTCTCGGATGGATTCTGCCGAATCACGAGCCTGTAACTCGTCATCATCCGAAAAAACCTGTTGGACCGCTATGTCATTCATTAGATTACCTAACTATTCGCCTTGACCAAGTGCTTTCCTGGTCGAAATCACTCAATATTCTGTAAACTGAAATACTCGCAGATACACTGAGAATGCGCATGTACCCCTATATCCGCCGTCGTGCATGGTACTAACTTTGATCTAAAGCCTCAATGATATACTTCAACAATCGGATGTTTAGCATCTCGGTGAATTATGGTGAATTGACTAGGCTGATTCGTTGCAAAATCAGGCTTTAGAATAGTGTTAGCTATATGCTTTCATTGTACTAAATATTCTGCTTTCGATGTCGAAAATGTCTGATCAGATGATCGCTGTCACAATCCCGGCTAAACAGGCTATTTCTCATCCGGCAATTCACAAAATCCTTGCGGGGCCACATCCAGCGCACTGTTGAATTTACTTGAGAGATTTTGGAAAGCCACCAACCCAGTGAGTTCAACTATCGTATCTTCATCAAAATAAACCTTGAGCCGATCCATCAGTTCGTCCGTCACGCCCAGATTCGAATCGGTCATGGCCTCAGCGTACTCGAGAGCAATTCGTTCCTTTTCGCTGTATAGACCGCTGTCCTGCCATGAGGCCAGCGCCAGCACCTTGTCCATGGAACCACTTCTCTCTGCCAGGGTTGCCGAATTGATGTCCACACAGAATCGACACCAGTTGATCTGAGAGACCCGCACAGTAATCAGAGAGCGCAGCACAGGATCAAGTGGTGATTTTCGACGATCCAGTACACCGTAGAGAATCGCCACGGCTACAAACAGCCAGGGTACTCTGCCCCAGAGCATGCCCGGTACCAGCACCTGACCGTATTTTCTCTTCTGATTCCAGAAGAAGGGTTTTACAAAAAACGCGTATTGATCAGGGGATTTAGTTGAAAGGCGCACTTATCTCTCCTTCATCGGCTGTTTCCTAGATTGAGAATACTTCCTTTGCCTGGTGCATATCTTCACGTATCTGGCCCAGGTCTCTGGCTGCCGGATTCAACACCATTTCCGATACGCCTGCATCTGAAAACAGCTTCATCATCTCTGCAAGTTCTTCCGGCGTACCTCTCAAGGTCTTTCTTGCTGACAGTGGCCGATCGGATGGATCATCCAGAAACTGCATCACCATGCGAGGGCATATTCCAAATCCGTCAGCCAGGAGTTGATGTTCCTCCGATTTGCTCGAAAGATCGTCGACACTGAGACTAAGTGGATGCCACACCTGACCGAAAGCCTTGAGTCGTTTTATCGCAGCGTTGCTGCTGCCACCGACATAAACGGGCAAAGGATTCTGGCTCGGTTTAGGCTCAAACCTCATGTTCGAGAACGCAAAATGAGGTCCGGTGTAATCCGGCAAATCTTCAGTCCAGAGACATCGCATGGCCCCCAGCATATCATCAGCAACCTTACCGCGATTGTGAAAACTGATACCGAGGTTCTCATACTCATCCTCTGTGATTGCGACACCAATCCCAAGGTTGACACGCCCGTCAGATAAGTCATCAAGGGAGGCAATCATTTTTGCCAGGCGCACTGGCTGATGCCAGGGAAGTACCAGCACCGAGGTTCCAAGTCTGATCCTGGATGTTACTGCTGCTGCAGCGATCAGCACCGTGAGTGCTTCATGATAGGGAGCTTTGCCCAGTCGCTCAGCCACGTAGGATGTATGGAACAGATGCTCACTGGTCCAGGCTGAATTGAAACCAAGGGATTCTGCCTCCTGCGCAATTTCGATCAACTCACGAACGTGTTTCGTGCCTTGAGCGTTGGGCAGACTTATACCAAACTTCAAGTTCTAGTCCTCGAAACCGACGTAACTAACAAATTCTTCATTGCCGACCCGGGGGGACTTAATACTGTTTGCTTCCTTATCCCAGTCCGGATATCCCATGGCAACGCAGAATAGTATGTTCTCCGCTTCAGGGATGTTGGCATGCTCTCTGACAACATCTGACTGCATTGATCCCTGACTGTTAATCACCGTCCCAAGACCTCGCTGCCACGCGGCAAGACAGAGACCGTAGGATATCGCCCCAAGATCGTAGTGACTCATCGCGCCCGGATCCAGATATTTATCGTATGTGAGCACAATTGATACAGGTGCACCAAACTGCTTGAATCCCTGCATGGCCCACTCACCTCTTGCTACCCTGTCCTCCCAGGCAATACCCATGGCGTCAAAGAGTTGGACCGCGATCGCGATCTGCCTCTTGCGATGAATGCCCTGATAACCCTCTCTCATTTTAATGTCACGCTGTGGCTTAACGCCGTTCAACATATTTTCTGTGTTTTGATCTTTTATTTTTTGCAGCGGCTCCCCGGTGATGACATATAATTTCCAGGTTTGCGTATTCATTGAATTAGGCGCTTTCTTCGCGGACGTAATGAGATCATCAATGATCTCTCTGGGCACTGGGTCAGGTTTATAGCCGCGGATGCTCTTTCTTTCATTGACTACTTCGTCAAATTCCATGCTTATTAACTCCATCATTATTATTTGGCATTTGTCTAAGATAGCACAGCCTGGAAGAGTTGGGAGGTCACCTTCATCATCATATCTCCTCCTCAGAATCTGAAAAGCAGAGCTGACAACTGTAAATAACTTACCCATGGCATTGGATATCAACCCGAGCTGCAACCAGACCAAAACCATATATAGAGCAAGATATGCCTTTTGCAATTCAGGTTTGCCAAGCTGACTAAACTTGATGGAGAATTGGGTTAGCGAACAAAATATGAAATACTGTCCTGACCTGCCTGAAAGGTAAATAAGATGAAGAAATGTCTAACCGTAATGATTCTGTCTTTGCTTCTTGCTGGCACTGTAGTGACGTGGGCTGAGAACGATACACAGCAGAACCAGAAATCTCAATCAGTTGGGGGACCCTGGGGACATCCCGATGTCCTGAACGCCGCAGCCGCTATTCAAATGACGCCTGAACAACAGGCAAAATTCCGGGCTGCGGTGGGTGCCTTTGTTGATGGCCTGATGAAATACACCGTAAGCCTGATCAAACAGCAGAAACCTGATATCCCCAGAAAGCTCAAACGAAAAACGCGCAAACTGACCAAAGCGATGAATCAGTCCATGAGCGAGATACTGGACGAAGAACAGTATCCCCGTTACGAGGCGTATCGCGATCTCTTACTCGACAAAATGGAGAAGATAAGCAGCGGTGGGCGACGACGCCGTTAAAAGTGATCTGCCGACGATCTCCTTCTGATTACCGGTAGACGAAGATAGGATCATCCAGATCGATTTCTGGCAGCTCGTCCTTTTCAAGCCAGTAATCCTGCGTGTGCTGCCACTCCGACTTATCACCTCTTTTTGGCAACAGATGCAGCATGGGATTCGACCATGTTGATTCGACATTAGGATAGAACAAAAGGGTTCCAGGGCTCGAAATCCAACTATACAAATGGGTCGCTTCTATTCCCATGAAGCCTTAAAGAGGGCTCATCTTCCGCCGATGTGGCCAGAAGTCACCACTAGCGCAGAGAATAGGCAGTATAATCCACATTTCCTGAAGAACGGTCAGCTACGGTAATTGCTGATTTCTTTAACCCCGGAAATCCCAGCTCCGACAATCAAGACATCAAAGTGTTCATTTTTTTTGCATTTCAGACATCTGGCTTCCCTTGTTCTCCTGAACGTTGATGGTAGCTACCCTCAGCATTGATTGTCCATTGCCCATCTTAGTTATAACCGCGTGTTGTTTTTGTGAATGGCGCGCTTTAAGATCGCCCTTCTTTCAGCCCTGTTCGGTAGAATTCTTCAACTCATGCCGCCATCACCAATCCAGAAACCTGAACTTCTCGCTCCCGCCGGATCGCTGAAGAGCATGGAATATGCTTTTGCATACGGTGCCGACGCTGTCTATGCCGGTCAACCGCGCTACAGTCTCAGGGTTCGAAACAACGAGTTTAATAGACTAGAGAATCTGGCGGCAGGAATAGAACGTGCACATGATATGGGAAAGAAATTCCTGATTGCCAGCAACATCAGCCCCCACAATGACAAGGTCCGCTCCTACCAGGGCGATATCGCGAAGGTCATTTCAATGGGGCCAGATGCACTGATTATGTCAGACCCGGGTCTGATTATGATGGTGCGCGAAGAGTGGCCGGATTTGCCAATCCACCTTTCCGTGCAGTCGAACGCGGTCAACTGGGCTACCGTGAAGTTCTGGCACAAGATCGGACTCACCCGGGTCATTCTTTCCCGTGAATTATCCCTCGATGAAATCGAAGAGATTAAGCAACAGTGTCCGGAAATGGAGATCGAGGTGTTCGTTCATGGGGCGCTCTGCATCGCCTACTCCGGTCGCTGTCTCCTCTCCGGCTACATGACACACAGGGATTCCAACCAGGGTGCCTGTACCAATTCCTGTCGCTGGAAGTATCAGGCTTATGAAGCTGAGGAAACCGAAAATGGCGATATCATACCCATCAGGAATGACGACGATCTGACGCAGAACGAGGATCAAAATCCGCTCTTTCTGCTGCAGGAGAAGAATCGCCCGGGGCACTATATGCCTGCCTACGAGGATGAACACGGCACTTATATCATGAATTCAAAAGACTTAAGAGCCGTGCAGCATGTGCAGCGCCTCATGGAAATCGGCGTTGAATCTTTGAAAATAGAAGGCCGCACCAAGTCCCACTACTATGTCGCCAGAACCACTCAAGTCTACCGTCAGGCAATTGAAGATGCCGCCAATTCCAGAGACTTTGATATGGCTTTGATGGACGAACTTCAAGGGCTGGCGAACAGAGGTTATACAGAAGGGTTTTATCGTCGCCACCTGCCAACTGAATATCAAAACTACGAGCAGGGTAATTCTGTTCACACCAGACAGCAGTTCGTAGGGGAAGTATCGGGAATTGATCCCAGTACAAAAAGGCTGATTGTAGAAGTTAAGAACCGCTTTTCTGTCAAAGATCAGTTAATGCTAATCACACCCAAACAGAATATTTCCTTCGCTCTTCAGGAAATGCAGAACCACAAGGGTGAATCAACTGATTCTGCACCCGGTTCCAGTTACCAGGTTCTGATTAATGTCCCTGGATTAGACGTCGATCAGGCTGCTCTGGAACGGGCATTGCTGGTGAAGAATCTGAACCAGGAAATCGGCTGAAAGAAAATTTCCTAACCTGATCAGTCTGACACACCTAGCGACTCACCCGGTACCAGACGAACAATCTGCCCACCGGAGTTATGCTCAAGCAGCACATAAACTTCGCCATTTGGGCCAGCCTCAATATCTCTAACCCTGGCCAGGTCTCTAAACAGAGTCTCCCTATGAGTGACCTTGTTATCATTCAGTTCCATTCTGTAAAGACTTCGCGCTTTTAAAGATCCTACGAGCAGGTTGTGCCGCCAGTTTGGAAAATCCTGCCCGGTATAAAATATGAAACTGGATACCGCGGGTGAGGGAGTCAGGTCGACGACAGCTTGTTCAATATCTTTTAACTCAAATTCGATACCGAGCTTCTTCCCATAGTCCACAGGTGTACCATCATAGTTCTGACCTTTTGAGTAGAGCGGCCAGCCATAATTACGACCCGGCAACAGGCGGTTCACCTCGTCACCACCACGTGGACCCATTTCAGTGCCCCACAGATCACCCGTCTGAAAGTTATATTCAAGACCCTGTGGACTCCTGTGTCCATATGTCCAGATGCTCTTTAACGCACCATCTACGCCAGTAAATGGATTGTCATCAGGGATGCGACCGTCATCGAATATGCGATGTATCTTGCCCCAGGGGAATTTCAGATCCTGGATTCCGGTGTGATTGTCAAAACCCTTTATCCCCACACTCATGAACACATGCTGCCTGTCATCAAAGCTTATGCGGCCACCAGCACCGATATCAGGAACAACACCGTAGTGTTTGATGTCGGCTTGCCAGATTACTTCCTCGTCTTCCCACTTTCCGTCCTTTATCCTTCCCCTGACCAGCTTATTCATGGAGACAGGTCTTTGTGCCGCTCTGCTCATCTCATTGCAGTCGCTGCATCGGTCGCCAAAGTAGATGTACACCCAGCCGTTCTTCTCATACTCCGGGTGGATAGCGACGTCCAACATCCAGCCGGACCCCCATTCCTGCTTTACGGTGAGGATAAACGTATCGCTGTAGGTCTTGGGTGTACCTTCAATTAGTGGCGACTGTTTCCCTTCCCTTGAGATAATACTTAATCCCAGTTTCTTTTCTGTTAACAGTATTCGACCGTCTGGAAGGGGTGCGATTGAGAACGGCAGTGGATCGAGATCTGCAACGATCGTTTCAAGCCGAAAGACATGTTTCTCACCTTTGATATCACCTACTGGCGCAGTAAACGGTGTGTCGTAGTTAAAGTTAGCGTAGTTAAGGCCAGACCTTGTCTCAGTAATATAAAGCGCAAGGGCTTTAATCTGCGATTCAGTCAGGGTCTTAGACCATTCTGGCATTCCCTTCCCGGGAGCCCCCTTAGATATACTGTTAGATATTGCTATAACTGAATCCCCATTAACCAGATCAACCCCGGCAAGTGGTTTCCCCTGAGTCGCACCTTCCAGGTTTTCACCGTGGCAAACAGCACACAATTCCCTGTATGTGGATTCATATCCACCCACGGGTCCGACTTCTTCTGCGATGAGAGTGACTGCAGCTAGAACGCTAAAACAGAACTGAGTGACCGTCAGCATCTTTCTCATTCAGTTTTCTCCCTTTGCAGTTTTTTTGATACTGGTACTATACCTTTAAAACCTCGAGAACACGCCGCGGAGTTTCAATGCTACTACTGTAATAGCATGGTGTTAATCAGTGCTTCAACCAGAGCTGCACCGACCCAGGCTTCTCTCTTAAACGTCCATACAATGATTTCATGGAAAGCTAACCCTGAATGCTGGCAGCACCTCTTCGGCAAATAACTTTTCGTTCTCGGTCATGTAGCCACCAGGGCAGGCAGAATTAAGAATGACGGTCCGGGTACCAGCGTCCACGTATTCCTGTAATCTTGCGATACAATCTCCAGGATTACCAGCTAAGGCATAACGACCAACCAGTTGGGAAAAGTCCTGGTTGTACTGCGCCGACAGCCTTTCTGTCGCCATATTGATTGCCACGTCCCTGTCCTCATGCACAGCAAAGAAAATATACAAGCCCGGTGAGACCGGTTCCTCTCGACGTATCTCTTCTCCAAGATCCTGAATCATCTGAAGGCTCGACGCGAGTCTTTCAGGGGTATACATATAGGGTAACCATCCCGTGCCATACTTTGCACACCGTTTCATCGCCGCCTCACTGCGACCCGAGATCCATATGGGTGGATGAGGTTGCTGAACCGGTTTAGGGCTCAGCGTGACGCCGGGAAGATTGGTAAAACGACCTTCGAATATAACATTGTCCTGAGTCCATAGTTGTTTGAGTACATCCAATGCCTCATCTGTGCGCGCACCCCTTTGTGAAACCGGTACACCGCAGGCTTCAAACTCCTTGGCAAACTCACCACCAACACCCACTCCCAGGTGAAATCGGCCGCTGGATAACACATCCAGCGCCGCTACCTGTTTCGCGAGCAATGCCGCCGGATACAGAGGTACCAGCGTGATGGCACTCATGAGTTTAATGTTTGCAGTCGCACCAGCGGCAGCAGCAAGAAAGATAAGTCCGTTGCCAACGGGTCCGTAAAAGAACACATGCTCTCCTGTGGAGAGGAATTCATAACCCAGCGATTCGGCTTTCTTTGCATCTTCCGCCACTGTCTCGAGCCGATGCAGTCCGAGACCAAACTCGATCTTTTCCATATCACCATTCCTCAAATAACCACCAGATCACATTGTCGATGCCTCACCGTGAAAACCGATCCACAACTCCTCCTTATGGGATCCTACGCTGATCGGAGAACGGAGTTCTGAAACTTTCACGCCTGAATCCGTATTCCAACATCTCCTTTCGAAAATCCTCCATTTGACCCCGGTCAGGATCAACTATGACAACCTCATTCCTGGCGTGCAGATTCAAAAAGGGAGCCAGTTTATTTATGTGTTCCGGTTCCTAAAGAACCTCACTACCTACAATCAGGTCAAATCCTTTCAGCTCAGGGGAGTCATCAGACCAGGATGCATTGACAAACGGAATCGATCTTACGTTGTTTAGCAGGGTATTGTTTGCGAGATACTCAGCCGTCGCAGGATGAATATCCATTGCAGTAATGTCTGCACCCAGCATATTCAGCAGATGGCTCACCAGCGCCATCCCACAACCTATCTCAAGAATTCGCTTACCCGTAACGTCATACTTAAGCAATAACTCGGACAAAATCTCGGAAGAGTCCCAGACAATACCAAAAAGGGGAAGCGCTTCGTTACTGATTTCGGTCTGGTCAATAAACTGTTCCAGATCTCTTGGTGTACGGAGTCGAATCCTGACATCACCGATCCTGAATGTTTGATCCCGATAACGAAAAGACATATGCATGACATTCTTGAAGGATAACAACCTATAGACGGATCTGGATCGTTAATATGATCGTTATATCGACACTATGTTGCGATAATCATATCTATTGCTTGTAACTCTGCCACAACATCTCACGGTATTTGATCGGATCTGCCAGTATATTAGGTCTGGATACCATGACCTCTTCTTCTTTCAGGGGCTCAAAGTCACTACCCAGGGTCTCGCGGTTAAATTCCGTGAGCATGTAATTTAAGACTTCAGCTAACTCCTTATCGGTCACCTGCGCCTGAGAGGCACCTGGCACCCTGATAATATAATCCCGTCCACCGGGAATCTGAATCAATCTACCAAGTTCATCTCGAACCGTTGGGACCTCCGGGGGAACTCCCCTGCCATCGGGTAAATGACAACCGCTGCAATGGAGCAGATAGAGCTTCCCCGGGCTGGCTGACACGCTCGTACTAGCCAGGCAGAGTATCAGCACATACAAAAATCGTTTCACAGAACTCACTTTCACAAAACTACGCTTCACCCAAAACAAGTGCAACGGTGCAGTGGTAGGCGTGGCTTTCCGTTCCGAAGCACCACAGGATATCGTTGCTGCGCGACGGGAAATACACCGGTTTGTCACGCTCTGTACGATGACAGAAACAACGCTGGCATGTCGCCTTGCCACAACAATCATTATATGAAATGAGATAGTCCTTGTTGTCGACCGGATTGCGGCATGTGCCAACCCAGGTGATGGGCGACGCTTCCGCGCCCGGAGGACAGGAGGTCACACTACCACCACAACAGGAACACAAGAAACCACCCAGTGCGCAATAGCGCCAGTAATCACAACTCTCGGGATCACCCATTTCCTCAAGCCCTTCATTGCCAAAAGCGCGGGAAACCGGCAACAACGGCAAGACACTTGCCCCAACCATTACGGTACTTAACTTACCAAGGAATCCTCTTCTCGAACTGCGCCGAGCCAGCATTCGGGCTCCCTCATTGGTCCGAGTATCCAACCAACCCAAAACCATATCGATCCATTTCATGGTACGTACTCCTTAACGGTATTGTCAGCATCCAGGTTCAGATCCTGTACATATTCCTGTAATGTTGCTACGCCTGTCAGCATTGATTCAACAAGGCTTTCCAAATGTTCACGTGTGTTCACCAGCCCTTTGCCTGCGAGAGTACCATCTTTTGCAATCAGCACGGCGAAGGGTAACTTACTGACCCCAAATCCCATTCCGAGAGCCTGTGAGAGGACATAGGGGTAACTATCAAGCTTCAGGTCTTTCGCATAGGCCTGGTGTTTTTCCAGCGTATCGCCATCACTGGCAAATACGAGTTTCAACTCTTCATGTTGAGCCAGGGATTTCGCCGTCGGCACAAGCGATCTGCAGACAGGACAGGTGGGTGACACAAAAAGTATCAGCGTGGGCAGCGGTGACTCGCCACCAATCTTAATCTCGGTGCCTAACAGATCCTCGACGGACATGATCTCTGTGGTCTCACCAATTTTGGGACCTGTAGTCGGCGTTAGTGCACCGGCGGGCGCGACCCTTTCATTTAAGACACCTATCTGCCTGGTCAGTGCAAACACGACTAGCGCCAGTGTGATGATCAGGCACCATAAAAGCAGATTTGAAACGACTAGTGCTTCAACCATCAGCTTCTCCACGAAGCCATGGAGGCACCGTTTCGCAGCAGTTGTGAAATACTGCCGTAAAACAATATGCACAGCATTGTCGAAAACAGGATAGCGACACTGTCAATCCACATCAGTTCACGCCCGTTCTCTGGCATCAGACTGATAATCAGTATAAGTATCAGCACACTGTTTCTGATAATTAACCCCGCTGACAGTGGCTGGTCCTCTTCCGAACCAGAAAATCCGCAACCGCAGCTTATATATACCCGCCCACGCATCAGGTTTATTCCTATGGCAAGGCAATAGACACCCAGTAGAAGAATACTCAAACCGGCTGTAATCATTGGAAAGAGTTGCATCAGCCAGAACACTGCCAAACCTGCCTCAACTGTCGGAATTACAAATGCAACGACGCCTACAATTGGCGTTGGCAATATCTGGTACTCGGCCAGGATCACCGAAAACTTCGAAGGTGATGCAAGCTTATGCCATGCAGCAGTCGCAAAAAGAACTGTCATACCCAAAGAAACAATCCATGGAATCACAGGATCCAGCATACCTAGAATCCCTGAAGGAGACCTGCCGGGCCACCCACCTGATTGATAGACCTCACTAACTTCATCTTCTTGACATCATAGACATGCAACTGGCCGTCAACACCGGTAACGGTCAACAGCGGTTCTTCAGTCTGACTGACTAACAGGTTACTGCCACTCGTTGTCAATTTGAGCCGGGCGATACGTCGTTGCGTGGCACGATCAAAGATCCAGACTTCATTCCCCGGGTCTTCATGTGTGTCTGGTTCGCCCTGATGCATTACGGCAAATATCAGGTTAAGCCCGGCATGATACGCCATGAGTTGCCCACCACCCGTCTGCCAGTTCCCGCTTTTGTCCTCTTCTGAGAGTATTGACCAGGGATCAGTGACGGTCACCTTTTTGCCAGCAACCGAGGCTTCTCTGATGTTGCCCTTGTATGAAAGGAGCAGCCACCCATCCGGGGTTGGTACCGGTTTATCAAATACCGGATCTTCATCGACATTAAAAAATACCTCACTGCGAATTCTGTCCTGCTCATTTCCTTTCTTGTCTAGTCGGATTTGCTGCAACGTTCCATCCCCGCAGATCTGCAGGAATGACCTGTTCTCTGATGGCATGATAAGAGCACAGCCAGGCGTGGATATCTCAACCACAAACTTCCGCTTGTCTATATCAACAATACTGACTGACGAAGCAGGTGTCATATTAAAAACAGCGAGGTGTTTCTTGTCATCCATGAGTCCAATGTAGTGTCTAAACGGCAGGGCCGCTGCTACCTTGGTCGGAATCTTAATTTCATCAATGGGAGCAAGAGATTCAACATCAAATATATCTACGACGTCTGTTCGATCTCCACGATTGCCACGGGAATAGTAAGATCCGGCCGAGTAGATTTCACCCCTCGAAAGATTGGGTTCCACCGCTGGTGAAAAAGTCGAGAGTGATATCAAGCCATGCATATCACCTGTCGCCGAATCAAATATGTAGGCTGGTCCGAAAGTACTTTTGACGAAGAACCACGTGGCCTCGGGTGCCTTCATTTTTGAGATACCGATGGTCTCTGGTTTGACTTCGGCAATCGCCACGGAGGTGACCAGAAAAAGTGCTAGAAGTGTTATTCCCTTAACTCGCATTCCCTTAACTCGCATTGGGGTGGCCCTCACTGGATTATAGTCATCCCTTTGAGTCTATCACGCTTGACCGTATTGGACAGTAGTCTATTCATACCTCACGACGAAGATTGGGCTGGTTCGCGCAACCTTGACCGCATGAGCGGCAACGGTACCCCCGATGCGATAGAGACGCCCAACGTCAGTAACCTGGTCGTCGTAACTGAATTCATGTTTAACGAACAGCACAATCACGGTACAGGATGCGAGCCCAACACCGATCCCAATATCATTGATGGCGGCAAACAGCTTGATGCGGCCAAGGCTGTGCAATGCCGATATCACGTAGTTTTGGAACATGGTGATAAGCCAACTATTTTCCACCCATAAGATCAGATTTCCTCTACTCCGGCAATATACCTGCGACAGCCCAACTCTATTTGGCGTTCTCGTTCTGATGCCTCGATGCCGACGCCGTTTCGTACCCGTAGTCAGATTTAATCGGTCGGTCTATAACCTTCGATTCAAACAAATAATGCAGTCTTGTACCCCACAGGCAGGTGCATTAGTATTGGAATGACGTGGAAACAAAGACCAATCAATAAGAATAGGACGATAATGGGATGGAGTACTTAGAGGCACTCGAAGCCAGTGGCTTCTCCATGTGGGCCAAAGAATCTTCGACAGCTTATGTCGGGTTTCTGGCCTTTCACACCATCGGCCTCGTATTTCTTGCGGGTATCAGTGGTGCAATCGCGATGCGAATCCTTGGGGTTGCCCGTACGATGCCGCTTGCGCCGATGATAGATTTCTACCCGCTGATGTGGGCAGGCCTTGCGATAAATGCATTTACCGGCAGCGTACTCATGTGTTTGTATCCGACCAAATATCTGGTCGATCCAACGCTTTACATCAAGCTCGCTGCAGTTGGTGTTGCAGTGTATATGGCGGTGAAACTAAAAGCTGTTCTAGTGAGTGTAAATGAGGGTATGGAATCGGCAGCCGAGTCACCTGAGGCAAAAAAAGCTGCTGTAGGATTGCTTTTATCATGGTTTGTCGCACTGCTGGCAGGACGTGTAATGGCCTATTCCTTAGACACGAAACTTCAAACAACGGCCGCTGTAATCGTTGCCCTGTGTCTTCTGTTTGGAGTCGGGTATCTCATTGGACGCAGGCAAGGCTGGATTGGCTCAACAGAGTAAGGCGAATAGAAAACGTCCATTCAATAAATAACAAGGGGTACAACTGTGCTGGGACTACCTGAAACATTTCTCCAGTTAACCTTCATAGAAGAGCTCATCGGCACCTTTCGATGGGTTTGGCCGCTATGCGAGGTTTTTCATTTTATTGGTCTAATTCTTCTCGTTGGTATCATGACCATTGTTGACCTGCGCCTTCTGGGAGTAGGAAAACGAATGCCATATGCAGATATAGCGAAACTCCTGCCCTGGGCTGTGCTTGGATTTGTACTTTGCGTTATCACGGGTCTTGTATTCGTTACCGGTCTTTGGGCTAACGTGAAAGTACATCCTCTTGAAGCGCTGCAGATCGACCCTTACCTGCAAATTAAACTCAGTTTCATACTCTTTGCCGGCATCAACATACTTGTTCTGTACAAAACGTCCATTTCAGATGTAGTTGATGCTCTGGGTGCCGGTGATGACGCACCAGTGTCAGCCAAAATCATCGGTGGCACCTCTCTATTTCTCTGGCTTGGCGTTGTCTATTGGGGAAGATTGATTCCCTGGGGAATCTGAAGTCAGCATGTCATTACACTCAAAATCACCCCTTCAAGGAGTCTTGAATGTCTAAAGAATGGCGCACGGTGACGATCTTTCTGGTTTGTACCGCGGTCTTGTTTGTATACGCTACCTCTTTAATGATGTATTCATAAGTTACTGAGGGTATAGTCACAAGTCTGCCGAGGCCAGATTTGCGGAAGTATGTCTCCTGCTTCTTGGCTGGCCAATTTCATCAGACACGCAACAACCAGACAGGCAGGGTTCATCATCCACTCTACCCCAATAAAGATCTACTGAATAACCGGTGGTACGTACCTTACTGATATTATTGACAGGTCTCTTGTCACCAGTCATTACTGCTCTGTCAGAGGAAGCCAAATATCCCGATCCGTCAAGATATCAAGGTTCTATTGATGCATTTCTCGAAGCAGAGAAGGAAAATCCAATCAGCCTAAATGCAGTGGTAGTAACCGGCTCATCAAGCATGCGAATTTGGCACGCCACAATAGAAAAAGACCTGAGCCCACTACCAGTTATCCCGCGCGGATTCGGCGGCAGTAACATGAATGACGTCTTTTTCTACCTCAATGAGCTGGTGGTAAAACATCGCCCGGCAAAGGTACTTCTGTACGAGGGCGACAACGATGTCGCGCTGGGGGCGACCCCACAACAGATCATGCAGTTGCTGAATCAGATTCTTATACGCATCCAGTCAGAATTACCCAACACCAAAGTCTACTTGCTCTACGTCAAACCCAGCCCTTTGCGCTGGTCACTCTGGCCTGTCATGCAGGATGTAAACAAGCGCTATCAGTCTTTATGTGATACAGAGGCATATATTGAGTGCATTGATATTGCCAGCCCAATGCTTGATGAATCCGGCAATCCAAAAACTGAAATTTTCCTGATGGATAATTTACATATGAACGATAAGGGTTACAGGCTCTGGACTCAGGCAGTGAGGTCAGTTCTATTGCCGGGACGACCAGACCCAACGAAAGTCGTCCAGTAACTGCCTGGCAATTAAGCCGGCCACGCTACTTTCTTCGTATATTGCCCTTCGTACATTACCTCCCTTCAAGAACTCTCAAACAAGCCCCTGCGATTAGATTTCCAACAGGTCTCCAGTGACCCATCGTATCTCCTCCATGCCCGTTACTGCATTCAGCAAGCCCTGGATTCCATCAAAACAAAGCGTCTTCATGCCATTGTCGACAGCGACTTTGTGAAGTGTTCGATGGCCCACTTCTTCCGTGAGAACTTCAAAAATTGATTTCGACACGTTCAGCGTTTCAAAAATGCCGCAACGTCCTCGACATCGACTGCCATTGCATGCTTTACATCCTTCATCAGAACTACTCCAGTGTGGTTCATTTAGTTCAGAGAATGACTCACCATGCTATTGACTAACGCCCTCAAGCAGGCGTTTCTCGTCATCACTTAACGGATAAGGGATTCTACAATCAGGACATAAACGCCGAACAAGACGCTGCGACGAAATCAGATTGATAACCTCGCTGAGCAAAAGACCTCTGGTACCCTAATTTCGATCCGGTGATCTGTCCGGATTTCAATCATGATAATTTCACATATGTCTCGTCATATCTCATAACGTACATAATATATATTGCAATATATGAGAATTCATCCTGGCACAAATAACAGATCTTGTGATGGAATGTAACTTTTTGAATCAGGGCTTGCAGAGCATCATGGCGCAACCGTTCCTTATCATCCAACTCCGTCCGGAGGACGAAACCGCCGACAACGAGTTCGACGCCATCAAATTCTATGGTGGTCTGAAAGATCACGAAGTAATTCGCACCCGCGCAGAGAAATCTGGTCTACCCGATATCAACCTCTCTGAACTATCGGCAATTATCGTAGGCGGCAGTCCGTTTGATGTCAGTACCCCAACGGAGCAGAAGAGCAAGATTCAGCTGCAAGTCGAAGCAGGATTTAATCGACTTTTCACCGACATCATTGATCGGGACTTTCCGTTCCTCGGCGCCTGTTCCGGCAATGGTCTGTTAGGCAGTTACTGTGGCGCGAATATCTCATCTCGATACGCTGAACCAGTAGGTGGTGCCAACATCACACTTACGGACGAAGGCAGACGTGATCCGCTGTTATCAGGACTGCCTGATACTTTCCGGGTACTCGTAGGTCACAAGGAAGCCTGCGACGATGTTCCACCCAACAGCGTTTTACTGGCGGGTAATGAAATATGTCCGGTGCAGATGTTTCGGGTTAAATCCAATATCTACGCCACGCAATTTCACCCTGAGGGCGACGCTGAAGGATTCACCCTTCGCATCAACATCTACAAAAATCATGGCTATTTTCCGCCGGACTCAGCCGACCGTTTGATTGACGCAGTCGCAATGGAAGAATCTCCGGAAGCACAGAAGATACTAAAGCGTTTCGTTGACAAGTACCGGGATGCTGCAGCAGTTACAAATGATTAGTCCGGTTGTCCTGTATACCTGACGCCGTCTCCATCAGGTCACTCTCTCAGTATCCCGTCTGTCCCGATATGATCTGCTCATAATATACTTCGTCCAGCATTTCATATCGGTCTCTGCCAGGCTTAAGCACATAGACCTCATCCGAACATTTATCAGGATGGTAAGCCGCTTCCCGCAGATCACCTTTTTGCAGTTTGAATGTACCCGTCAAGGGTAGTTCCTGAAGGATTCGCAGAAAGATTGGTCTGGCGTAACTGGCAAGGTCACGCACAATAAGCGCCGACATTGCTTCTGAATCAAACGTCTGCCCCTCATGCAATACAATCGCTGCCATTCCAGCACGACCATCTGTTCCCGCGATCTCTACACCGTAGACATTGCAGATTTGTACCGATGAATGCTGATTTATGATCTCACCAACCTCGTTGGTTGAGCAGTTCTCACCTTTCCAGCGAAACGTATCACCCACCCGGTCAACGAACTGGTAATGTTTCATGCCAAAAGCGAATCCGGCATCTACTGCTTTAACCAGGTCACCGGTGTTGAAGTATGCATCACCTTCTTTGAAGACATTGCGCAGAATCTTCTTCTCTGTCGCCTCCTTATCGGTATAACCCTCGAATTCTGATGCTGCCGTGATCGGACCTAGCAATAATCCGGGTTCCCCTTTCGCCACTCGTTTGCACCAACCGGCAGCGTCCCGAACAATGGTGTCTGAACCGACATCGTATTCGATCAGGGACGGCGGAATGATCGTTGTGCCGACCGTGCAATCACGATTGAACAGATTTATAAATCCCGTGTTGCCTTCCGAGGCACCATAGAACTCGACAATACGCTCAATGCCGAATCGATTCTTGAATGTCATCCAGATATCGGGCCGCAATCCATTGCCGGTCATTTTGACGAGAGGATTGTCACTGTCGTCCGGCTTCTCCGGTTGCGCGAGTAGATAGCGACAGAGTTCGCCTATGTACAAAAAGGTATTGCAACCATGCTCTCGCACATCCTCGAGAAAATGACTGGCAGAAAATTTACGCCGGAGAAAAACCGTGGCGCCGGCATGTAAGGCAGGACCGAATCCAACCATCAAGCCAGTCGCATGATAAAGTGGCAGGCAAATGTGGATACAGTCATCAGCGACAATCTTTATTCCGATATTGCTCCCGGCATCCATGCCGGATATCAACCGGTTGTGTTTCTGAATCGACGCTTTTGGTAGTCCTGTAGTACCGGATGTAAATATATAGATTGCAGGATCTTTGCGTATGGTTGCCGGGACAACGTTTTCTGGCATTGGATCAGACCCTTTAACCAAGGCATCGAAATTTACGGCCCAATTAGGCTGGATTCCCGAGTCACCATCCGCTACCCACAGAAAATCCTCAGCCTCGGTCAGATTGCAGTCTCCTTTCACCTCTGCAACTGCCTCGGTGAGTTCACCGCCAAAAATCAGGGTTTTCGCCCGGGTCGTCGTGATGCAGTGAACCAGCTGCAGACCACGCAAGTTAGTATTGATAAGAGACGCTATCGCACCTGCACGCACGATGCCAAAAAAGAGCGCCAGAAATTCGATACGGTTTTCCATCAGCAGGCTGACACAATCACCTGGCTCAACTCCTCGATCATGCAAGAAATGGGCAACCTGACTGGCACGTCGATCAAGTTCTCCCCAGGATATCGATTCTCCCTCGAAGATTACTGCAGTTTTGTCTGGATACCTGGCCGCCGTTCCAGCAAGTCGTAATCCGATATTGTCTACCTCATCCTCGGATGGTCGGCTGGCCACTGCTCGGAAGACCACGGGAATCAGAGAGGCAATGACCTTTGCAGATGAGACAGTTTCTTTAACAAATGACATAAATGGTTCCCTTTCTCCCTGAAACCGACATAAAAATCGAAACCCCTAATATCCTAAGCTTTAACTCATCGAACGTCATTATTAACGTGCATATCGTAAAAGATCGGAACAGACAGGCTCCTTAAATGACCCAGCAGCCGGTTCAAGCCGTTTAACTGGATTCGTCAGCCAGGAATGGGCCATCAACACACAGCCTTCGTCCATCCGGTGAGTGACACGCGCCACAGACACCCACACCACATTTGGTCATGTAGTCTATGGCACTGAATATTCGATCAGGAGCCACGAATTTCTTCTCAACTACTTCAGCCGCGAGAATCATAGGCGCCGGACCGCAGTTGTAAAAAACCAGGGCCTCTCTCTCAGTTTCTGAAAGTTCAAGCAATTTTTCTTCCAGCAGCTCTGTTACCACGCCGTGATACCCTTCACTGCCATCGTCAGTCGCAGTATGGATATTCGCGATAGCATCACACTCTTCAGTAAAGTAGAGACGATCCTTGCTGCGGGCCCCAAGGAAGATATCTGCTTTTTTAACGTCCCGGGCGATCTGATACACAGCCGCCAGGCCAGTCCCCCCGGCCACAGTCACGATTCTTGCATTTTCAGGCGGATTTACCGAAACACCATACATACCTCGAAAAAACACTTCAGTACCAACTTCCAGTTGCAGGAGTTGGTGCGTGAAAATCCCGACATCAATGACGACCAGTGACAGTGGATCGTCCGTCAAGGCAGAGAACGGCTTCTCGCCAATACCTGGAAGCCATGCGAAAACGAATTCACCAGCCTTTACATCGAGTTTGTCATCGAAGGTAAGTATTGAAATATCGTCTGTCACTTTTACATTGCGGACAATCTTGAAGGATCTGAATCCCATATCCACATCGTCACGGATCAGAGTCGCCGTCGTATTGGCATCACTGGCAAGATCTTCCTGCAGAGACTGAAAGTACTTAGCCAGGGCATCCGAATCAAGACCGGTCAACGCAGACCCGATCCCAAACACATTGGCACCTTCGTGTTTGAATGCGCGTACATCATCGGCGTTACTGATACCACCACAGGCGATAATTGGTACATCCACAGCTTCACGAATTTCTTTCACACACTTCAGCGCGACCGGCAGAATACCCCGCCCGGACATTCCGCCGAGTTTATTGGTAAGAACCGTATGACCATGGGCTGTAAAATAGGCTGGTCCTACTGTGTTGATTGCACAGATGGCATCCGCGCCACCTTCAACTGCAGCTGATGCAATCTCCCCGATATTTGGCACATTTGGTGTCAATTTCGGAACCACAGGAATATCAATCGCTGCTTTGACAGCCTGGGTAATCTCATTGACCAATGCTGCATCCTGACCCATGTCCATGCCATAACCAGTTGCATGTGGGCAGGAAAGGTTTAGCTCCAATCCATCGGAAAAGGGCGCCAGCTTCAGTGCAACCTCTACAATCTCAGCAACGCTGCCACCGAATACTGACGTTAGCAGAAATCGATCCGCTGGTATCTCAAGCTCAGACAATTGTTTTGCTGCTTCATCAGCACCTGGATTTGTCAGACCAACAGCATTCATAAAACAGCCCGGGGCGTACTGCGTCATGATGGGTTCCCGGTTACCCTCTCTCGGGATCGGACCTATACTCTTTGTGGTGACGATGCCAATCTGCGGTACCTGATTGAACAGACGCTGAATAATAGGGGCTGCCGTAGTGATGATACCTGACGGGATGGTGAAGGGTCCGGAAACTGACTTACCGAGGAAATTGTTATGTTGACTCAAGTGATTCTCCGGATTGCGCTGGTCACATATCATATCAGCCCCGCTCTTCTGGGGCGCTATTTCCATCCCAAATCATGTGACAGGAAGTCAGCGATTGCCGCAGTAAAAGCGTCATTGTGATCACCTGCTACCATATGGCCTGCTTTGGCAACGTCCACAAATTTTGCATCGGGTCGCAGTTCCAGAAACTGCCTCACAGATTCTTCACTGACCAGTTCACTCATCTGACCCCTGACGAGAAGGATCGGAACATCAATCTTTTCCACAGCATGGGAAAGCCATAACGGGTCTCTAACTGTCGTCGGACTATAGAGCCCCTTAATAAACTGAGGATCCCAATGCCATCGATATCGACCGTCATCCCCCTTCCTGAGATTTTTTTCCAAACCACTCAGATTCTTTCGCTTTGGTCGGTTCGGCAGATAGTCAGCAATAACATCTGCCGCCTCTTCAAGTGACCCAAATCCTTCAGCCAGATGCTCACCCATAAAACCAACTATCTTATCGACGCCAGTGGGTTCTAGATGTGGTGTGACATCCACAAATATCAGGGCACTAAAAACACCTGGTCGCAAGTCCCCAGCAGCCACCATTGCAGCAATTCCACCCAAAGACGCGCCCACCAGAACCGGCGGGAATTCCAGCTGATCGCAAATACAAAGGAGGTCTTCAGCAAACATGTCAATTCCATAGTCGCCGCCTTTGGACCAGTCACTTTCACCGTGACCTCTGAGATCAATGCAGAAGCTCTGGCAGCCCTGTTCGGCGAGTAACCGGCCAGTTTGCCGCCACGCATGCCGAGTCTGTCCGCCACCGTGTGCAAAGAGAACCGGTCGCTCATGATTGTCACCGTAAACATCTGCCCGGATGGATACATCATTGAATCCTGCAAACGTTTTCTGGTTCTTGTCAGCCATGAGTTACTTCTACCTTAGATTCTAGTATTCCCTACATTGCCAGCTTAAGTAAGGTGCGGCTCTTCTCTACCGCCAGAAAGTACACGCCCGCACTGGTCTGAGTAATACCGTTGAATACCATTGAAGGTGGCTGCGCTTCAGACGCCGCAATGCTCCCTGGTGAAATTTTCCCTAGCAGGGTACGCACGCCATCATGACCTATTCGCGTTATCTGACCAATGTCAGACTCAACTACAACATAGCCCTTGTCATCTACAACAAATCCTTCGGGCGCACTCAACCCCGTCACAACGGTCTCTGGCTCGACGAGTGGAATACCATTTCTGGCAATCCTCAAAACGACACCATCCGTGTAGTCACTCACAAAGAGGTCTTCACCGTGGATAACAAGCCCGGTCGGTGCAGACAGGTCAGCGGCAAATACCGTCCCATCACCAGGCGCAAATACACGGTTTTTACCGTGTTCAGCAATCACCACCTTTCCGTTATAGCGCAATGCTGCAACCGCACCAACGAGGTCATCGAATTTCTCTACCACTTTTTGTGCCTTGGGGTCCCAGACTCTTACGCTCGTGTCAGTCCAGGAAGTCAAAATCAGATTCTGCCCGTCGGAAGAAATATTGATGGTACTGCCCATTTCCCCAGATCCAAATATGTTGCGCTGAACCCCGATTTCTTCTCCTGCAAGATTAAATGTTCGAATCGCATGCAGGTCAGCCACTACCAAATTGCCGCCATGGAGTGTTATACCCCCAGGATGAGCCATGCCACCCGGAAGAAGTGTCGTTAAACTGCCATTGTCTTCCACACGTTTAACAAATCCATCAGCAAAGCTGGAAACGTATATCTGATCATTCGCATCAAAAGCGAAATTGTCCAATCCCTGCGACAAAGTAGCCACAACTGTCTTTTTGTCTGCATCTACTTTAATCACCGCGCCTCTGGCAGTATCGAGTACATGCAGTTCGCCCTTTGAGTTGAATTTGACCGCGGCGGGCACATCAAAACCGCTTGCCTCAAGCCGCATTGAATTGTCATCCACATTAAAGCTGACAATCTCACCTCTGAACCACCTGGGTCCATACAGGCGATCATCGGGCCCCCAGTCCATACCGTTTAATCCACAACCTGGTCCCAGTTGATCGCTGATTAGTCGTGGCTCTGAAATCCCTTTTGGATCCACTTCAAACAACTTGTCGCCATAAAAACACTGGGCGACAAACAGGCGGTCATCATCCGAAAAAGCAATGGGATTAACACCCGCACCGAGTTGTGCTGCCACAATTCTCTCTCCTGCTGCATTAATGCCAGCGACTTCGCCAGTTAATATCGATGTCCAAAAAAAAGATCCATCCGATGAAAATGCAACATCATCAGGTCCGGCTACACCCTCTGCGGATGAGAGTTTTTTAAGAACTTCCCCGGTTCCCGGGTCGATTATGGTGAGATCCGAACCAAGGACGGATGCCACATACAACCTGCCATCAGGAGAAAAGTGAAGACCGTTCGTACCTGCTATATCTGCGCCTGTCGCAAGGGTCGTCAAGACAGGTTTTTTCTGTTCCGCTGCTTCGCTATATGCCTTTGCATCGTTTTGAGTCTTCGGCTCGTTCTTATCGCTGCAACCCGTCATCAATCCAACCAAGGTCAGCAGACAAACCGTCAGAGAATATCTTGCGGACATATTTTTCACCTCGCATTTATTTCCAATGGTGATACTACACCAGTAGAGACAATGACTTCAGGGTAGGAATTCCAAACTCCCGGAATTGACCACTTCCCCTAAGTCGAATCATTCAGCGCTTGAAGTGAAGTGACTTCAGGCGCAGTCTTTTGAACCGGCGGAGGAGATCGAAATGACACAGGAAGACTATCTGCAGTACATCAGGAACTATTTTAACCAGGCTAGAGGATTTGGTGCCGATCTTGTCGAGAAATTCACGGATGACCCTGACACCGTTTTGCTGAAGGCGGAGACGATTTATGAATCAATGATTCCAGACATTGGATACCTGGACGACCAAGATCACCCGTTTGCTAGCGCTGTCTTTCTTTGCGGCTTTCAGATTGCCGTCTATCTGGCCCTCAGAGAACAACAAGTGGACATACATGATTTCGGTAGAGAACTGGTGATTAAAACCACGACGTTGATCGAAGCCAGGCAATCTAAAACTGAAGGAAGTCAAAACGAGTCAGGTGAAGATGACAGACGGCACGCCGCGAGACGATTTAAAGATGCTGCAGAAAAATCTCAAACTCAAGCAAAACCGCGTGAATTCGTTTTTGAGGTGGTATCCGGCAAGGGTGAAGACTTTGATTGGGGGCAGAATGTTACTTCCTGCGCAATCTGCTACATGGCTTCGAAGCGAGACGTCAGCGAACTCGTACCCTATATGTGTGCAACAGACGACGTTGTAAGTGATCTGGGTAATCAGGGCTTGCGTCGCAACGGTTCAATCGCCGTCGGCGCAAACCAGTGTGACTTCCGTTATGAGGCAGGTGGCAAACCACAACCTCTGTCCAGGCTCTATCCCCAACTGATCCGGCTGATTGAAGAACCTTGAAATCCGGTTCTCACCTAATCTACCTCTTAGCCAAAATTACCACCATTTGACTAATTTAGTCACAACTGCAGGTATAAAAAATAGCGATGCTGGCGCAGGTTGCCAGCAGTTTCGGTCGAATTTTCATTTACTGTAAGGTGTCCCAAATAATATCGCGAGCATAGGTATCCTGCTGATTTTTATCAGAAATACCGTTTAAGCCCAGCAGTTGGTTCAAAAGGGACAAATGTCGTGAAAATCAGGATAGACTTACCTGAAACAGTTCCCTGATACTCATATAAGCATGATCTGTCAGGGGCTTCGTCAGCCTGCAAGTTCGGCCGTTCTATCGCACTCTTCGAACACCTGAATCAATGCGCCGAATGTATCTTTGGGGTGCAGATAAAAATGTTTGAAGTTAGCGCTCACTTCGCTGTATCCGAGGATTCTGATCCCTTTTTCTTCAAAATAGCACCTTGACTCGGGCAGGCTCTCCACAGCACAGGAAATATGATGAAATCCTTCACCGTACTTCGCAATATACTGGCCCACGCCGCCTTCATCCTCTGTCGTGGGAGAAACCAGTTCGACCTTCTTGCCACCCAGCAAAAATGTAATCCAATCGAATCCTTCTGCTTGTGACTCACCGGCATCAGGCAGGATCTCTCCGCCAAGGATTTCACAAAACAGCTCTCGGGCCTTGTCCATGTCCAGGACACCTATGGATACATGATCCAGTCGTTTCAACATATATCTACTCCCATCCTGTATATCGGTATTCTTAAGCGAACCAGGGCTGGCTCGTTCCGTTACTTAATAAGTAAGAAAGAGACTATCACTTTTTGGGCAGACGATCCCAGATTGAGAAAAAAACAGGGTTGATCTGATGAGCCAATCGGTTCAACCTTCCACAGTTAGGCCAACATGAGTTGGAGCAACATGAGTTGGAGCAACATGAGTTGGAGCAACATGAGTTGGAGCAACATGAGTTGGAGCAACATGAGTTGGAGCAACATGAGTTGGAGCAACAGACGATGAATTCTTAGTCGGACCAAAGAGGGAAATATGGACAAAGAGCAAGCAAACAAATTGATTCTGGAAGGTGAGAAATCACAGGCAGTCAGAAAGAAACTGGTCGAAAGGACCGCAAAATCAGCCGACGTCCGTTTTCACGGCGAGCAGACCCTTGCCCAGGAGATTGTTGGTACAGTCCAACTACCCCATCCCATTTATATTGAAAGCGCTGAAGGCCCTCATCTAACCGATGTTGACGGTAACGAGTATATTGATCTTACCGGGGGATTCGGTCCCATGGTCCTCGGTAACAAGCCTTCGGTCGTCGAGGAAGCCCTACACGGACAGATTAAGAAAGGCTGGCACTTCGGTATCCCGAGTGCTCCTCAGCAACTCCTTGCAGATATCGTCAAGGAAGCAGGTGCCTGCGTGGACAATGTGGTTTTTTGCAATTCCGGTACCGAAGCCACCATGTTTGCAATACGTGCCGCAAGAGCATTCACCGGCAAGCAAAAAGTAGGCTTATTTGATGGTTCCTATCACGGCGTCCATGACTATGCCCTGGTTAAAGTAGATGCGGCAAGTGATCGATCACACCCCACCGCGAATTTCCTCGGCGCCGGTGTACCTCCAGCTATTGCGGAGGATCTTTCGGTTACCCTGCCTTATCGGGATGAAATGGCGTATGAGATTATCCGCGAACAAAAGGACGAGTTGGCGATTGTAATGGTAGAGCCTGTACAAAGCTCCAACCCAAGACTGGACACGGGTGATTTTCTGCACGGCTTGAAAGAGGTATGCGAACAATGCGGTGTATTGTTCCTGCTGGATGAAGTCATCACAGGATTTCGAATCGACTATGGTGGCTGTCAAGCTCATTATGATATCAAACCAGATCTGGCAACCTATGGTAAAGCTTGTGGAGGTGGTCTGCCTATTGGCGCAATTGGCGGGCGTGAGGACATCATGAACACTTTTTCCGGCAAAGGTAACGCGCCGTATATATTCACCGGGGGAACCTTCAGTGGTAATCCTCTTACCATGACAGCAGGTGTTGCTGCCACGACTTATATGCGGGATCACCAGGAGGAAATCTATCCATATCTGATGGCGCAGGGCAATCGTATGGCCTCAGAGGTGAACTCATTCTGTGAACTACATCAGATCCCAGCCCAGATAATGAATGCCGGATCCATGTTTCACCTGGTCTTTACCGGCGGAGAAATTAATTCATCGCGTGACATCACCGAGGACTGGAAGATTGCGGAGCGTGAATTCTATCTTCACCTGCTGGGACACGATGTAATCATTCCGGGTATTCATCTGGCGTTCCTGTCGCATGCACACAGACCAGAGCACGTGGATGCGGTCATAGATGCATTTAAAAATTCATTTGAAGATTTAAGAGCGGATGGCATCATCTAATCAGTTCATGAACTACTGCCAGCGGGTCGGCGGACAAAACAGCAAGGACCAGATTCCTTAATAACCTGATATTATTTGCTTGACCTGGGTCTTACACCAACGTTTAAGGTTCAAATTGATCGCGAGGAGCACCAGATGCCGAAAATAGCCTTTCTTACATGCTTGCGCATTATAACAGAGGCGACAAGTAGCCTATGAGCAGTTGCTGTGAAGACGCGGGCTGTGAGATTGATAAGCTTCGTGACCGACAGTCCAGGACACTGAAGATTGTATTGGCAATTAACTGCCTTATGTTTGCTGTGGAATTTAGTGCGGGGTATATCGCATCCTCTGCGGCGTTAATGGCCGACTCACTGGATATGCTTGGTGATTCACTGGTCTATGGTTTCAGCCTGTATGTGGTTTCAAGAGACGACCGCTGGAAGGCGCGTGCAGCTTATGCCAAGAGCGCTGTGATGCTCGCGTTTGGGCTTTTTGTCCTGGTGCAGGTCGGCATAAAGCTACTCTCTTCAGAAGCACCACAATATGAAATCATGGGAGCAATAGGTCTTCTCGCTCTGATCGCAAACGCTTTTTGTCTTCTGCTGCTGACGCTGCATCGTGAAGAGGACGTCAACATGCGGTCCGTTTGGCTATGTTCAAGAAATGATATTGTCGCGAACGTATCGGTGTTGATTGCCGGTGTTGGCGTAATGCTGACCTCAAGCCATTGGCCTGACGTTATAGTAGGACTCGGTATTGCGGTGTTATTTATTCGATCCTCCTTGTTGGTATTTAAAGATGCCCAGGTAACGATGGTCAACTATCAGGTTACCGAATAAGGCAGCAAATTCTCGAACTAGACCAGCCTGTGTCACACGCGACGACACAGACTGTGCCGTTGGGTTTGCTCAAATGAACCCGTGAACAACAGAATCATCAGAAACACGCGACAATTTTCAAAGGGGCCTACCAGGCCGTTTGAGGGGTCTCTTGGGTGCTGACCTTCAAAAGGACACCTCACTCTTAATATTTCAAATTCGCGCTCATAAGCCCCAGTATGTAAATTCCTATCCCGGAGACGGCGCAACGCCGGATATTTCTCTTTCTCCCATATAAGCTGTACATTCTCCTCAACTCTGCGAGAACAACAACCGTAACTAGCTGGAGCTGAGGTATTCGCGGTCAGACAATAAAAGCCACTAAAGAGGAGAACCATCAATGGAAAAAGAAGAACTCTGGAAACGCTTCCAGGCCCATATGAACTACACTGATGAAGAGATGGTGCTATTCAAATCAGATCCGGCCAAAGTCAAAATGGTAACCGAGACAAAGAGCTTCGTGAAATGCAAAATTGTTGCGGAAGTTATTGAGGCTCAGGGTTGCCATGCCGGGCACAGGGTCGGTGATAGAATTGTCATGGACGGTAATGGCCAGTTGTTAACCAGGGAATGCCCCAACAAGGTCTGCATATTCGCCGCCTCCGCCCTGCACCCGTCTGTAAATGTGATTTTTGAACGATTCACGTCCGGCTCAGATCCGAAACACGAGAAATCTGGGGTGGTTCAATGCTCAGATATTGGCCTTGAAAATGGCGGCTGGGGCAAGATCCTGATGAAGGTTTTTGTAGAGGAAGAAGATCAGGCGAAGACAGCATAGGAGAGAGTGATGCCAACACAAGAATCCCCTGCAGCGGCAGAGCTACCAGCCCCAGACCTGTGCGTGGTGCGCAATCTGTTGGAACGACATGCTCGCGAAACTCCTGAGGCACCTTTCGCTGTCTTTTCGGCTAACAGCAGATGGACCTATGCTGAGACCTTAACAAAAGTTCGCCAAACCGCCGCAGGTCTGCAGCAACTAGGAGTAAAACAGGGTGATCACGTATTCTGCTGGTTACCCAATGGTGCTGATTGTCTGCGAGTCTGGTTTGCGACGAATTATCTGGGCGCCATCTATGTACCAGCCAATCTCGCCTACAAGGGAAGTTTGCTCGAACATGTCGTTAACCTGTCCGACGCGAAAGTGGGTGTGGTTCACGCCGATCTCGCACCTCGCCTAAAGGATGTGGCACTGCACCTTCTATCCGATGTCGTCATTGTCGAAGGTGATGCACCAGATGATGATCGTCTGACTTTCCATGACATTGGGATACTGAATGAGAATAGAGAGCCGGGGGATTTGGCACATTCCATTGAACCCTGGGACACCGCCTATATTATTTTCACTTCCGGTACGACCGGACCGTCAAAGGGTGTTGTGAGTTCTTATACGCAGGTGTGGACGCAGAACGTGGAGTCTTTACCGGTTGTCAGCAGGGATGACCGATTCATGATGACCCTGCCTCTATTTCATGTTGGCGGTACAGGGCCAATCTACGCGATGCTGGCAAGAGGTGGGTCAGTTGCCGTGGTTGAATCTTTCAGTACCGAGAATTTCTGGCAGACGATCGACGAAACCGAGTCGACCTACTGTGTCCTCCTGGGCGTCATGACTCCCTTTCTACTGGCGCAACCACCTTCTGATCAGGACAAACTGCACTCTCTGCGGACTGGTCTTATGGTACCCTGGGGAGAAGACGCGTTGCAGTTTGCGGAGCGGTTTGACGTACAGCTCTACACCCTGTTTAACATGTCCGAGATTTCTTCACCCATCGTATCGAAACCTAATCCAACACAAACCGGCCTCGCGGGAACACTAAGAGAAGGTTTTGACGCACGTGTTGTAGATGAAAACGACCGCGAAATGTCAACGGGCCAGGTTGGTGAGTTGATACTGCGCTCGGAACGACCCTGGTCCATGAACTCCGGTTACTACAAGAATCCGGAAGCTACCGCCGAGGCCTGGCGAAACGGCTGGTTTCATACCGGGGACGCATTCCGCGTTGATGAGCAGGGAGACTATTACTTTGTCGATCGGATCAAGGATGCCATCAGACGACGCGGTGAGAATATCTCGAGTTTTGAAGTTGAAGCCGAAGTCCAGATGTTCCCCGCAATTCAGGAAGCTGCTGCCATTGCTGTAAGAAGCGAACTGTCTGAAGATGAGGTGATGGTGTGCATTTCACTTGTGTCAGATAGCGAGTTTGATCCGGTCGAACTGCTGGATTTCCTTAAACCCAGAATGGCACATTTTATGATTCCGCGTTATATACGTGTTATGGATGATTTGCCAAAGACCCCTACAGCCAAGGTGCAAAAGCACCTGCTCAAGGATGCCGGGGTAACACCGGATACCTGGGATCGGGAAGCAGCAGGGATTAAAATCAAACGGGACCAGATCGGTAGTGGCTCATAGGGGCCATCGTTTATTTCGCGCTGTTAAACCTGGTTCGACCGCTTTACGGTATGGTGGTAATGTATCCATATCGGCCCTACACCGATCAAATTGTTACACTGACTCAAGCTAATGGAGGTTATGATGAAATACGCGCTATTTCTTCTTATTTTAATCTGTTCTGCGATGTCATATGCCGCAGATGATGTAGATCCGAACATTGCGAAGCAGTTGATCTATCTTGATAATGACCAAGTTGTCGAATTCAACAAGATGTTGCGTGGATTGAACCGCGATATCAACAAGGTAACCACCAAAGCAGCCCGGCGAAACAACCAATTGCCCCCTCGCGACATCAAGCGTCGCATGCGCAAACAGGTTAAATCGCTCTATAAGAAACTGGACAAGACTGCACGGGGCTTCTTACGTGATGGGCAGTGGGACGCGTACCTTGCTTTCAAAGAAGCTCACTATGAAGACGCCAAAAAAAGTGCGTTCAACCAGCAATGGTGAGGTTCAGGTCTGTTCCGTATTGATCGGCATCAAGGCAAATTCGTACGGGTTTCTCTAACATTGTGAATCAGGGTGAGTGGTGACCTGTTGTGAGCAATCGGTTCAAAGCTCATTTGGATAGATATTTCGAACTTGTCTGGATTCGATAACCGAACTGATCGGAATCAGATGAAGTCGATCAACCACAAAATAAGCTTGCGAGCATGTCAAATCCAGTCATAAAGCAGATCCCAAATACCCTGACAACGTTGCGGCTCCTATCTGCAGCGCCTATCAGCCTGATGATATTGAGTGAAAATTACCAGGCTGTTCTGTGGATCGCGTTTTTTGCCGGTATTACCGACGCTCTGGACGGGTGGCTCGCCCGCAAACTAGACTGCATGAGTCGTTATGGCGCAGTCGTTGATCCACTTTCTGATAAAGCGCTGCTATTCGGTGCCTATATCAGTTTCGTCGTCGTGGGTCTCATTCCCTGGTGGATAGGCCTGGTGGTCATTACGCGAGATATTATTATCGTAAGTGGAGCTCTTGCATATCATTCGCTGATAGGTCGATACGATATGGCACCAAGCATCTGGGGTAAGGTGAGTACCCAGGTCCAGATCGTCTTCGCTCTGATGCTTTTAGTCCATCAGGTTTATCCTGTGTTTCCCCAGATTTCCTTTTTAATTGGCATATTACTCCTGGTCCTGTTGGCCTTTGGCAGTTGTGGTCATTACGTCTTCATCTGGGGTAGCAAAGCGCTGGTTGCCTTTCGAGATGCTGATACCGAAGCAAACAACCTCTGAACTTCGTACCATCGACCGAAAAATCGCAACGCCAATCATGTCAACTCAGGTCACGGCTGTTAGCAGATCTCTGTTCTGAGGCTTCGCTCAACCTTCCTGCCCAGGAGATAAAGAGTCCTTTCGGATCGTACCTGTCACGAATATGATCCAGGCGGACTTATCTATGCGCTCTCGATTCCCGCGCTTTCGCAGCGTTTCAATACGATGAAAGACGCTTATACAGCCGCCCGAAAGGCACTTTAAAGTTGCTGCAGGAGAAGTTTTAGAGGCTGCACCCTGATCATTTTGTTTCTACTCAGATAGTCAGATGTGCCTCGACCTGGTAAATCTCTCCCGGAATTGGATTTACCCAAAAAACGGGTTTATGCTGCTTGATAGACAAGAGAGGAAATCCGCATGTTTAAGAAAGAGATGAGCAAAGAGGATCTTACCCAACTGGCCGTTACCTATCTTAAGGAACAGGGAGCATGTGAAGTTGGTGTCGTAACCAAAGAAACCCTGGCTGGTGGCCCGCCGTCAACTGATCTTGAGTATGTTCTGCAAGACGCTGAATCTGCCATAAGCTTCGCAATACCTCTTGATGAGCAGAAAATTTACAAATTTCTGGCCAAGGAAGATCATGCTGCACACCAGGATGACAATGTCCACACAGGATTCTTTGTCACTGGTCTTGCGGTTGGCCTGGCATCATACCTGGATCAGATTGGTTATCCATCACATGGCGTTGATTCCAACGTGGTGTACCGCAAGGATACGCCTGGCGGTGCAAGAGCTTTTATGCCAGATATATCTCACCGCTACCTGGCAGTTCGCTCTGGAGTGGGATGGCTTGGTTTTTCCGGCAATGTCATGACACCTTCTCATGGCGCCTCAGTCCTGCTTGGCTCCGTCGTCACCACCGCAGAACTGATGCCAACCGATCCCCTGCCTGAAGAAAAGAAGTATTGCGATGAGTGTCGGCTATGTTACGCCGCTTGCACATCCCACCTGATGGATAAAGAAGAACAGAGCACCGTCACAATGGGCGGTATTGACTTCAGCTATCAAAAGAGACGCTCCTACCATCGTTGCGATCTGGTTTGCGGCGGCTTTACTGGTCTGTCTAAAAAAGGCAGGTGGTCAACCTGGTCCCCGGGAAGATTTCCTATCCCTGAAGATGATCATGAGTTTCGAGGTGCATTGATAGAAGCGGTCCAGGCCTGGCTGACACGACCTTCTATTGATGATGGTGGATTCCGTCATCCTCAGGCACCGGGGATGCGACGCCTTAATTTCACCTGCGGAAACTGTCAGCTGATTTGTCATCCTGATAAGAATGAACGAAACCGACGCTTCAAACTTCTATCGAGCGGAGGTGTCGTTATTCAACACCCTGACGGGAGCATTGAAGCGGTGAAACCGGACAAGGCTAGAGAACATCTTGAGGCTCTTGATGATGAACAACGTTCGATGTATGAGCGAATCATTTAGGTTCACTCTGACCCCAATTCTTAATCCCTGGCTTTTGTTACCAGCAGGGTGCCAAACCCAATGATGAAGAGCGACAAATAGGGTTCTAAAGGCCAATAGGGCAGCCAAAGCACGAGATCTGCTGACCATTTCGGTGAGGTCAAAAAAGCGGTAACAGGTTTTTGCCAATACAGCCCAGTAACCGATACAACAAGACCGAAGAGGATCAGGGTGTACCCCGGCATCTTCAATCCGAATGGCACAGCGTTATCAATGCCGCCCTTCGCCAACGCCGCGTGTCGTTTCTTTCCCCAGGCGGCAATTCTTAACGCAAACGCAAGAAATCCACTGGCGTAGAATATGTAGTCAATCGGTTCCGGATTTTTGTAATAGAAGAGGTTCCACCAATATACGCTAAAGGGATAGGCCCACAGGAAATAGAGGCCGCTCTTGTGTATCAGCTTCCACTGCTTCAAGTTCAAGTGCTTGCGGAATATATTGAAAGATGTAAGGACCATGGCGACCAGGAAAATGTAGCCGACACTTCCTTCCAACTCATCGCGTAGTAAATAGACATCGGCAAAGTAATAGTCACGATAAACGTTCGACATGATAAAAATAAACAGAGCCTGCCAGAACATCGCGACTGCAAAGCACAACCCGATGTATTTCCTGTTGCGCAGCCACCACATTGGAAATGGTCCAGGAAACAGTATCTGTACTGATGAGGCTGCCACTACCATGAATATGAAAGGCACGGCACAGCGCACAGAAAATCCAATCATTTTCGACACGCCTGCCCCGCCAGACAAATCTGCCCCTGCCGAAGCGATAATCATAACCATGCACATCGGAATAGAGACGAGACAGAACAAACCCCACCCGTTGATCGCTTTGTGCTGCAACACTTCTTTCAGGTCAGTGGTCATATCGCTTAATAGTTTCCATTAAACACTGGCTGTTATTATTATCTTCTCGTTCCACGCCTATACGAACGACCTTCCCGATAGGTAAAGAATGGTCACTCGTTAAATGTAAAGCAGATGTGCAACATGGTACTATCCTGGCATGTCCCGTTCTTTGAAATCACATGCGCGTTACGCAGTTGAAGTCGCCGTTGCCTTTATGCCCTGGCTGATATCTATGTACGTACTTTACTGGCTTGAGTATGGTGAAATCTGGACGGTTGAAACCCCGCATCGCGACAAGATTGCCGTTGTGATTTTGGCTGCCGGAATGGCCCTGTCATTTCTGGTCCAGTCGTATTTTATCAAGAGAAAGCAGCAATAATCAGACACACTGCCTGGTGCTGACAATTTAACCTGTCAGTAACCTTGTGGGAAAAGAAAAAGGGCGCTTGCGCGCCCTTTGTTAAGTTTAAGTATCAATCCGCAGGTTGATTGCGTAGATGGGAGTTTAGTTCCTCAAAGCATAGGTCAACTCGACGCCGTACATTCGAGGTGCTGTCGTTCCCGCACTGTGACGGAACATTTCAGACTGACCGTGTCGCAGCACTTGAAGCACTCCAATATCATCAAATATGTTATTTACAAAACCCGAGACGATCCAGTTACCAGTGGCAGATATCCAGGTAGCACGGAGATCAACCCTGTCGTAAGATTCCGCCATCTCGGCCTTAGTCATGAAAGGTGAGTAGTAAACATCGTCTATCCAGCTATAAACACCAAAGAACTCCAGATTTGATCCATCAGACAGATTCATGGAGTAGCTCGCCCAACCGGTATATTTTAGCTCGGGAACCTGGAGAAGATCGTTGCCTTTAATATTTAGCACCTGCCCCGTGAAATCTGGGAATAAGGATCCAGGGTTCTGTATCCTTGCCGAGTCCTTCATCCATAGGTCTTCAGTATATTCACTGGGTGTATAGCTAAAGTTGGCTCCAAGAGTCACATTATCAGTAACCAGCCACATTGCTTCGGCTTCCAGACCCCAGATTTCTGCTCCCGGTGCAGCTAGTACTGTGGTCGATGTACCAGCAGTCCCACCAAAGTCAGTCAGTGGGGGCGCGACCTCAGTTGCGAACGTATGAATAGATTCATAGTCGTAAAAGTAGGCAGAAGCAAAAATTTGAAACGTATCGTCAAAGAACTGTGACTTATATCCCACCTCGTAGGCTAAGAGCTCTTCTGGTTCATAGCTTGGAGTCTGGCTGAAGTACACCAGCGAGTAACCACCAGCACGTGTGCCGGTAGTCGCCGAAAAGTAGATCAGTGTGGCGTCAGAGACTTTCCAGTCCAGATTGACTCGCCAGGTGATCTCGTCATCCTTACGCTCGAATGGTCTGTACACGCTCACAGCGACTGGAATGCCACCATTGACCGCCAGGGGTGTAGGTGCGAATCCACCAACATGACTGGCATCTGGCACAAGGCCACCATTAAGGAGATTGTAGGTAGCCAGATCCAATCCGAGTGCGCCAGAAGAAAAATAAGCACCTGCAACCTCAGTGTATCTGAACAGATTCTCTTCTGCTGTAATCTCATCTTCAGCGTAACGAACACCCGCTGTTAGTGTGAACAACTCATTGATATCCCAGACCGCCTGGGTATAGACGGCGAAAGCTTCTTTTTCAGTTTGAGTATGGTACAGGAGATCGCTGCCGACACTTTGAATACCATGCATGACATTCAGGTCCGGATTGGTCCCATCGTCACCACCCCACTGAGTGAGGTGCAGGTTGTTGTTGGAAACACCATTGGTCAGGGGATTGTTTGTGACAGCAAAATTACTGGAACAGGATGGCGCAGGATCGGCAGCGCTTGTACAGATATCCCGGGCGGAGTGAAGTGTAGCCATTGTTGTTGCGTCAAACCCTAAAGCACCCGCTAGGCCAACATTGTCGACATAGGGGTTATTGTAACGGGCTTCTCCTCCCGGTATTGAAGAGTAAAAATCACCACGCTGGTCAATAAGGGAGTCATAGAAATAGATGCCAGATGTGATCGAGAAGCTATCTGTGAAATCATAGAACGCCTGGAGTTCGTGAGATTCATAGACCGCCTCATGGTTGACATAGAACTGCCTGTCATGGAACAGACTTGCTGTATTGTCATCGTCGGTGGTTCGTTCATAAGACAATTTGTTGTAACCGTAGATATACTTGAGCTGCAAATCCTCTAAAGCATCCCATGTTACGCTGAGCTGCACACCTTGTTGATTAAATTCTTCACGATTCAATCCATTGGTTGCGGCACAAAGATCATCACCGTCGATTTCGCCTGGAAATACACAGGAATTGTAGAGATCAGCGCTCGCTTGTGATGTCTGATTGAATCCATCCAGGGACGCTGCTGCATTCTGGGCACCACTCTGGCCGATGACATCAATACCTGCACGAGCATGTTGTGCCTGAACCACCTCACCGGTAACCGGATCGGTAAAATTGAGGATATCCCGACTGGTGTCGTACCAGTCATTGGAGAAGTAGTTTGCAACGTCAGTATTGGCTGTATCGATGCGACGATAACCACCTATCAAATCCGTTGTGTTTCTCGTGGGTCCGGCTTCTTCATTGAGTATAACGAGACCACCACCATTGGCGCCACCAAAGGGTCGATCAATTTCCATTATGTTGTTTCTGAGATTAAATTCTAATGTTTCGGTTGGTGTCCATTTAAATTGATAAGCCGCATTCTTTGTGCCCAGGCCATCCAGGTCGCTGCCAGGGCCGATTTCGTCAATTACGCCATCACGGTCTCGATAACTGAAGTTAAAACGACCTGACAAGACATCATCGATAAGAGAACCATTAACCATTCCATAGAATTCATTGGTACCGAAGTTACCGGCAATGGTCTTAAAAGAATAGTCAAATTCCTGGGCTGGTTCCTCATAGAGAATATTGATTGCTCCACCAATGGCGTTCCGCCCATAGAGCGTTCCCTGCGGACCACGAAGAACCTCAACACGTTCAACATCCCAGAAGGTTGCCGCGGTCGCGGTCAACAGGTCTTCCGAGTAAACGCCATTCATGTAAGTTGATACTCCTGGGTCACCACCGAGTGCCCGGAAGTTTCGCCCAACACCTCTTACTGTTGCGTCGTATGGTTGAATGGTTGTTGCCGGCACGAAGTTCTGCAGGTCTTCCTGGTTCCTGATACCGAAGTCATCAAGCATTTCTCCAGTGAAAGCCGTAATTGAAATAGACGTATCCTGAACTGAGGCTTCCTGCCTTTCTGCTGTGACAATGACTTCCTCAATTTGCCTTCCGGATGTCTCAGCATTCACGGAGATTGGTACGCTTAGAGCAATTCCAACTGTCGTAACAAGTACTAGTTTATTTAGTAGTTTATTGAATTGGCTAGACGGGATTCCTTCCAGTATTGAAAGTCTGGTGGCCATTGCGTTCCCCTATTTGTATTTGTATTTGTATTTGTATTTGTATTTGTATTTGTTTTTGTTTTTGTTTTTGTTTTTGTTTTCGTATTTCTATTTGTTGAGTATAACAATCTTCCTATTGGAAAGTAATGGCAAGGTTTACATCTCCCATGGCTAATCCCATGGCTAAAATGTGGTTAAAATGCGAATCTTTCCTTCAGCGGAATAGCCTTTAAGAGTGGCTCGGTGTATATCTCGCTGGCGGTTGAGTTCTGAGGGTAAGGTCAATTAATCCTTAAACTGGAAAACTTTTCACCAAAATCAAACACTGCTTGGCTGACTTGATCATTCAGATTACTTTTAGAGTCTAACGACCTAAGGAGAGTAAAATGAAGATGTTTAACGTTATTGCAGTACTTGTGGTATTGGGTTGGGTACTACAGAGCCAAGCCGATCACCATGAAACCACTGCGGCGGATAGTAACCAATATGTACTACATTCTGTTTATGAGATTGCTCATGGCCAGAATCCTGATGATCTTGAAACTGAACTGGTTGCCTATCAGAAGAATCAGGAATCGCTTGGATTCAATAACTGTGGTCTGTACAAGCACCAATACGGTTCTCAGCGGGCTTTTTATAGTTTCTGTTACTTCAACGACTTTGATCAATTCGAGATTATTATGAAAAAGGCAGATGCTGCTGAAACAGGTTCCGTTATTCAGAATTTTGCCTCTCATACCGACAATATTCTTCATGTGCAGCAAAGAAACATGAAGGCTTCTCCTGCACATGCGGTCTATATGACTTGGCGGTTCGGCCCTTACCTGAGCTTAACGGAACGGCAGGCGAGAGCAGATCAAATGTTCGATATATTTACCCGCGGTTTTGGCGACTGCAATCTGTATTATCATAACTGGGGTTCAGATTTAGCGCATTACATGTCATGTGGCTTTAAGGACTATGCGGATTTTGGAAAGAAAGATGGGGCTGTCAATAAAATTATTGAGGCTGAACTGATGGAAGCGAAACTCGACATCCTCGAGCATTCCGATGAGCTTCTGATTAAAATCATGGATTAACCGGGATAATTTATGACCAAGATTTCATCAAATTTGAGGTAATCTCCGTTCTTATTCCTGAAAGTGCTGTAGGAGATGGCCTGTAACCATTAAATCTCACTTGCAGATTTCTCAAAATAGGGCATTAATGGTTTCTTTACTCTTCCTCAAATTTTTTGTAGCAGAAGCTATATGACAAAAAAAAAGAAACTCGCTAACGAAACCGCCCTTTTGAAAGAGGCGATTCGGCTAGGTATGGAATACGGGGAGAAGCGGGGCGTGGTTGAATTCGAGCCGACAGATTCAGCGCACGAGAAGATCGAATACATCTATCGCCTCTTGGTCCATGACAAGCTAATACAGCCTTTGGCTAAACTCGATGTCTCACAGAAGGCCATGGCTCATAAGCTCGCGCTCTGGGTATCGAAACAGCTGCCAGGGGATCACCCGCTGCTGAAATGAGGCACTAATCATCGGGATGTATTTCAGCTTGTCTCGATACTTGTCTCGATAAAAGGAGCGCTATACTAGTCTCCTCCCTGAATTTGCAGGTCGGCCCTTGGAGCTTTCGTTCTATACAGCAATATTAATTGGGTTGCTTGGCTCAACCCATTGTGCGGGTATGTGCGGCGGCATCGTGGCAGCGTTGAATATGGGTGTGCAAAGACCAGCGCCACAAACATCTCTGATGCGAATCACGCACCACCTCAATTACAACACCGGCCGTGTTCTCAGTTACACGGTCGCGGGCGCTATCGCAGGACTGCTGGGTTCTCAGGCGGAAAGATTCTCCCCCGCTGTAACCTTGCCCCTTGGAAGTCTGATCGCAGGTTTATTCATGATCGCATTGGGGCTCTATTTGGCTGACTGGTGGAAAGCGATCAGCGGCATAGAAAAACTTGGTCTGTATTTGTGGCGATATCTGGAACCCATGGGGCGACAATTCATACCGGCCCGGCACCCTCTGCAAGTCTTCGGTCTTGGGCTGGTCTGGGGTTGGCTTCCCTGCGGATTAGTCTACATGGCCTTGGCTTTAGCCATTGTATCCGCATCACCACTACGGGGCGCTTTGCTTATGCTTGGATTCGGAATCGGTACTTTACCCATGTTGATGGCAATGGGCAGCCTTGCAGCGTATCTGCAAACTCTCGCACAACACAGCTTGGTTCGCCGATTTACAGGAGCGCTGATCATTTCCTTTGGCTTTTACACTTGCGTGTCAGCGTTGTTCGAGAACAGGCATGAGCATAGGGGTATAGCAGAAACTGAAATTCACCATACAACAATGCCTGTCGCGAGAAAGTAGATTCAGGCAGTGTGCAGTCTCGACCAGGTCCGGTACTTTGTTTGCGCTGTTTCGAATGATGCGTGCATTTCTGCGCCGCTCATTGGTCGGGTGGAGTTCCACACCACGAGCAAGCTGCTGGCAGACATGGCGAGAGCGGCAAAGAGAGGATTGAGTAACCCTGTCACTGCCAAGGGAATAGCAGTCGCATTATATATCAACGCCCACGCCAGATTTTGGCGAACCCGGCGCCGTGTCGTGCCGATCAAGGTGAAAACATCTGCCAGCCGATCCAGCCGCTGACCAAGAATGACGACGTCTGCTGCATCCGCGGCCAGAGCTGACGGAGAACCAAATGCGATCCCCAGGTCAGCTGCAGCCAGTGCCGGGGCATCATTGCTGCTATCACCAACCATAACCACCGAACCTTCGGACTTCAGTCCTCGAATAACAGCCGCTTTAGCCTCTGGCGGAACTCCCGTGTGTACCTCATCCATCTGATCCTCATAGCCACTTGCATGTTCTGCTCCTGTTATCAGAACGAGCCGGCCATGCAGCCGTAACCTGTCAATAACACCTTTCCATTCAGGACGGGAATCATCTTCTGTGATGACTGCGCCCTCAACATGGCCATTCCAGCCAACATAAGAAACAATACCCTGTCTGCTTGCTGCCTGCGAAGTCATGGTCGCCAGTTTCTGCGGGATTTCCCACCCTAACCAGGTAAACAATGATTGGCTGCCGACTGCCACTCGTTTGTCGTCGACGGTAGCCATTGCCCCTTTCCCCGGCTGGATTGACAGATCGCTGGCAGAGTACCCCGACTCAAGTCGGGCAATCGCTATTGCAATTGGGTGAAGTGAAAGCCGTTCTACTGCGGCGGCATAACATGCTACCAGTGGCAATCCGATCACCTCGACCACTCTCATCTCTCCAGTCGAAAGAATTCCCGTCTTATCTAATGCAACAATATCAGCTTGAGGCGCCTTTTCAAAAGTGTCAGTACTGGTAATGATAATGCCACGACGTAGTGCCGCACTAAGACCCACAGCCGTGGCAAGGGGTACGGCAAGTCCGAACGTGCAGGGGCACGACACAATCAGTGTGGTCAGACCAGCCAGCAGAACAGCCTCTACAGAATGCCCACGAAACAATAGCCATCCGCTCACAAATACCGACAGCGTAATGACTGCCGGCACAAAAAACCGCGCTATTTGATCCGCAAATCCCTGGATCCCTGCTGAGGAACTCTGGATATTCCATAGAATGCGGGCCAGCATATCGGCACGGCTGTCCGCAGCTGAGCCGACCTCTACCTCGAGAGAGCCTTCTACAAGAACCGCGCCACCCGGCACTTCATCATCCGGTCCCCGCTCCACTGGAACAGACTCACCTGTCAAAAGCGATTCATCAACTGCCGCCAGTCCCTTAACGACTGTTCCATCCAATGGAACGGATTCGCCTTCACTGATCAGCACGTGGTCACCTGGTCTGAGTTCACCCACAGGGCTTGTACCCAGCCCATCTTTTTTTATTATCCGTGCCGTCGGTGTCCAGACTTCCAATATTCTCACTAATTCTCTGGTAGCCCTTGCTCTGGCACTCTGCTCAAGATCCCGCCCGACGGTTACAACAGCGACGATCACTGCCGCCACATCAAAATACAAATCAAGTGAGCCGTCCAGATACTGTCCAAAGCTATATCCATAGGCAGCAACAATAGCGATCACTAGAAGATTATCCATGTTCAAGACGCCGGTTTTAAGGCCAATCCATGCTCCCCGGAAAATCGGTGCGCCAACATAGAAAATGAGTATGCTAGTTGATACAAGAATCGCGGAAGGCACAGCGCGAAAAGCCAGCCAGCCAATTGGCTGAAAATCCTTGATATCCACCAGACCAAGGTGCATGGGGTAGAAGAATGCCACATAGAGCATCATCACCAGGCCTGCAAGCCCAACACCAACGACGAGGCGCAGCAGTGATGGGCGTTCGTCATACTCCGCAACATTATCAGAGCGAAGCCGTGCCCTGTATCCAGTCATATTGAGCAGGTCCACAACGTCAGCTTCGCTTATAACCGCTGGGTCGTACACAATCTTCACGGTCGACGTCGCATAGTTCGACGACACTGCCTGGATTCCGTCCACTTTAAGGGCGGTTCGTTCAATAAGTAGTTCACACGACGAGCAGTGCATTCCATCAACCCGAAGAAACACCTCGAGTCCAGTTTCGGCGGATACGGCGGACTGAGCTAAGTCGTCGGCCTCTCCCGCAAGAATCTCAGAACCAAAATGTAAGTACACCTCCCTGCACCCGATACAACAAAAGGCATGATCATTTGCTTTTATCGGTGGTGTGGGCGTCGCTAAACCGCAGAGAATACATTCCATGAAACTTGTGGACCGCTGGCTGGTTGAATGGATATCGTTTATCAAAGATGATTTTAAATTGCTATCCCTGATGATCGATATTACAGTGTAAGCTCATCCAGGTTAGTGAAAAACAAAATATACCGGCGAACGTAAACTGGGTGGTACCGTCATCTGCGATAGCATGAGAACCTACTTAAGCGTTAAGCGGATAGACTAGCCTCACCCTGGGACACTCTTTCGAGTGATCTGAAATGTTGTACTCGATATTCTTTGTCCGGACCTTCGCTGCTGTCATCAATCGAGGGCGCAGAAGATGTTTGATTTTCTATACCAGAGTGGTTGGGGAGCATTTGTTGCGATGCTCTTTTTTCAACTCCCATTCCTTGTTGTTTTCCTGTACGTCGTCTATCGCAAAGCCTTTACGGATCCGAGCCCCAGCGACATAGATGACAAGCGGATATCACGCCTCGATGTTCTATGGTTAACCGTCACCATTGTGCTCTTTACCGGTGTTAACCTCGCCAGTGTCGGATACATGCCAACCATTCTGACAGCCGAAGCTACTAGCAGCGAAATAGACATTCAGGATATTGATGTGACGGCTCAGTCCTGGTCCTATGCCATATCAGAACGACAACTACTAGTTGGGCGGCCGGTGCGTTTCCTGGTGAAGAGCGCAGATACGGTACATGGTTTTGCAGTCTATCATCCCGATGGGCGGATATTGTTCACTTTAATGATGATACCAGGCATGCAGGAATCTTCGATCATCCATACATTCACAGAACCGGGGGAATACAAGGTCCGCTGCCTGGAATATTGTGGCGTGGCCCATCACCTCATGCAGGACAAATTGATCGTTGCTACCAGTGACGACTAAGCACGACCGAAAGAGAGAATTACCATGTCAAACATAGCAACATACATACAACGAACACCCCTATTCGGGTCGATGTTCCGCATCGATAAAAGTACCGGTCTGGAGGACATCAACGCCTGGCCGAGCCTGATGATCATGACATCCTTTATATGGTTGGCCGTTGCCGGATGGCTTGGCATGGTGATGCCTGTCACCCAGATTCTGGGCATGCAAAGCAACTGGTTTTACATGGCCCTCACCGCGCACGGCGCAGCCCTTGCCTTTCCCTTCCTATTCCAGCTGATGGTAGGCATCAGTCTGCATCGGGCTGGCAGCTGCCTGGGAAAACCAGTAACAGGAATAATCAGCGCACTTATTTATTGCTTCATGAACCTTGGTGCGCTGCTGCTCACTGTTGCTATCCTGGGGGGGCTTAACATCAGCTACGCCGTTATGTATCCGCTGCCTGTCGTTGGCGTGGAACTTGGTCAATGGAGTATGGACGTCGTCATACTCGGCTTCACCGGCCTGGCACTTGTTCTGGTCTCGGTGATCCTGTTGTACCCCATACAGGTTATCAGGATGCTCTTCTTCGGCAGTGCCCAGGAAGAACTGTTGCTCATGCCGCGCACACTCCGTGACCCCAGCATGCTGGGTATGGCAATGGCAGCATTTGTGTTGCTGGTGATGGGAACGCCGATTCTTACAGTCGCCGGAACTGTGTTGCTCGGATTGTATGGAATCGTTCCAATGGCCGCCATTTCCTGGGCCACGGAACCCGCTGTGTTCCAGTTTGCATTCTGGATGTTTGCGCACAATCTCATGGAGGCGATGGCGATAATGGTAGTCAGTGCCCTTTATGGAACGCTGCCGCTATATCTGGCCGATGGAACGAAAAAACTTTATAGCGATCGCCTCGCCAATCTTGCGCTGTGGATCTTACTCATCACCTCTGTCACCTCTTTTTTTCACCACTTCTTTACGATGTTCCCCGCATTACCTTCCACACTTGCATATCACGGTAACATCATGAGCTTCGGCACAGGCCTTGGTGCAGCTGTTACGATTTTCACCGTACTGGCAACGATCTGGAAACATGGCATTAGGCCTGGTGCGGCGCTGATGGCGGTTTTGATGGGTTTCGTGCTGTATATTCTCGATGGTGTCAGTGCAATCATCACCTCAAATGTAGCCTGGTCTTTTCAACTGCATGGCACCATGTGGGCAGGCGGACACACCATGGCGGTTTTAGCTGCGATGAGTCTGATGTGGATAGGCGTGCTATGTCACCACTACCCTGTAATGACTGGCCGAAAGCTAAGCGATAAATTGGGATACTACTTTGTTGCACTCTATACCGTTGGCGCGATGGGTTCAGCCTTCGCAATGCTCGCTGGTGGGGCTGCCGGAATGCCCCGTCGTTTCGCCGACTGGAATCAGGAGGGCTGGATGATTTACGGTGTGCTTATTCTGATCTTTGGACTCATTATCACTGCCTCCCTGCTGGTCTTTGCATATCAACTACTGAAATCTGAAGACATCCCTGATGCAGTGGATACCGTTACCTAGGCAAATTCATAGCTGCCAGGATCGAATTTACTTATAGATTAATTAACTTTTCTTAATTTGGAGGAGTCGTGGCATGGTTATAGTAAATTTACAGTTGAAGGTCATACCAGACAAAAGGCAGGCTTTTTTGGAATGGTTTCACGGATTGCTTCCGGACACTAGAAATTATGATGGGTGTAGCGAAGTTAATGCTTGCTCTACTGCAGCAGAACCAGAAGCGGTAGACGTCATAAGCAAATGGAAATCCCAAGAAAAATATGATGCTTATTTAGCCTGGCGTGAAGAAGAAGGTACTCTTGCCGCCTTGGATGAATTCTTGACTGAAGAGCCGAAATTTCGGTTTTTAACAGTCGACCAGCAGTTTTAAGTATTGGGGTGGCGATGTGTGTCTGATTGTAAAACCAGAGTCCTGCGGCAAGAGTCCTATGGCATATTGAATACTTCTGGGGCTAATCCTGCCTAAACCTCTAATCAATCCCCACAGCACTAGCCGGGTGAAAGTATGCACCGTATTTCATTACCTGCGAAATTGAAAAGTGATACTCAGAATAAGTGGCGAAGGTATTTTCGTTATTCTTTATCACAGAATCCTTATAGTGCCATTCATAGGCAGGCGACGCGTCCAGTACTTTTTTTGGATACACTCGCTGCTTATAAAAACGATATTGATTGAAATATGAGAGAGTCACGGCTGGATTGATAAACATCTGAGCGAAAAATGGATCGAGCTCTGTACCGCTTTCAGTTGCGGTCTGCTCGAAGCCGGCATCGATGATGCCAGGAATCACCCAGGATCTTGATGTGGCTGTTTCTACAACTTGCATCGAAGGCCGGAATTGCTTACGCAAACCGAAGTACATACCGCCAAGAACACCTAAGAGATATTCCAGATACATAAGTTGCACAAACAAACAGTGTTGCTGCTCTCCTCCCTCATGGGTATAAGTGGCTGGAAAACAGGCCTGGATCTCCTCATAGGGGCGCAGTTCATATTCACTCATCAGATCATGAACATTATGACAGTTGGCAAATTGCAGCATGAACGGGTGCATACCATCCACTTGCATCACGGTAGGGTACTTCTCGGCCATCACCGTATCGGAGGGTATGGATATCGCTTGCGGGAGAAACTTCTCAAGTGCTTCTTTGGGGTAATAACCTACCGCCAGGTAAGACCGGTTATTGCCAGTGAGAAACGGCAGATGCGGATGTTGAGCGATGTATTTTTTAGAGTGTTCCATACGGATTATCCATTCTTATTCTCAACTGCATCTGATAGATCCAGACACAATTGATCAATGTCCATCTCTTTTTCCCGGGTTTGAAAGCCAAGTTCTAACCCTACTTTCATGCGGGTCTGTGCTTCCTCTGTTGCCATGGTCTGTCCGAACAGAAAAGTCTCCTTCAATAGTCCTTCCTGTAATGGCAATTCTGCGTTGTTAACAGATTCTTTGGCCAGGGCTACTGCAGTGGTAGGAAACGTGGCGATCCGCTTGGCCAGGTTGTCGACAAAGTCATCAATATCGCCCGCATCAAAGACACGATTCAGGTAACCCCAGTCAGCCAGGGTTTCAGCATCGATGCTGGCACTACCAAGTATTATCTCCATTGCTCTACCTGTACCCACTAGCCTGGGCAAACGCTGGGTACCGGAACCACCTGGCAAGATGCCAAGGGCTACCTCCATCTGACACACCTGGGTTTTACCGATTACGCCGTAACGCATATCGAATGAGGAGGCAAACTCAGATCCGCCACCCCCTATACGTCCGGCAATTTTCGCTATTGTCGCCTTTGGCATGGTGCGCATTCGCTCACACATCACATGATAGGGATGCAGCTCTGTTTCGAGTTTTGGTTCTTCGGTAATATCCACCTCCAGAAGAGTATGCAGATCGTAGTGCGCAATAAAGAAATCAGGATTGGCACTTTGTACTACTACCACCTTAACATCACTGTCGACTTCTACTTCTTCGGTAAACTGGTTCAGATCGACAAACATATCAGGGTTCATGATATTGATCGGTGGCGCACTGATAGTGGCATAAGCCACCCCTTGATCAATGGATACCTCCAGCGTTTTGTAGTCATATGCCATAGTTTTATTCCTTGACGTGTTTGATTCCGGCAATTCTTGATTAGCGATATTCTCACGGAAGTGAAGTGATCGTCATCTTAAATTTCTACTATTCTGTAACCAGAAATTATTCATTTGCTTGCATTATGAAAACAACATATCTCTTGGGTATAACCCCAGAGCGCCATTCTCGCGATGAGATCAGCCACATGTCCCAGGATGTCGTCCTTCGCTATGTTTCACTGCGCAATCCAATAACAACCTCTTCTCGGTGACCGTTTCGAGACATTCGTTGGCAGATGCACATGCTCACAGGATTTCATCACCGAAGGCCCTGACTTTCTGCTCAACAACTTCAGAAACATATCAACATTCAGCTGAACTACAATTGGGCTTGATAAAAAGCTCCAGGCTCACAGGATCAAAGACCCATCCGACCTAAGGATCGAACCCTATTCCAGAACTCCTATTCCAGAACTAAGAGTAGTGATATGCAGATATGATGAGCGAGCTGTGTTGACAAACCGGCATCATTGCAGAATTGTGCGGTGAAATGGCTGCTATCAGTTGACTGATTTCAGCTTTTGAAAATATGCAGGGCCATGGCGGCGGCATCAAGCCCGAGTATTCCACCACCGTTGTGGGTCATGCCGGTTTTGGCATTTTTTACCTGCCGCTTACCTGCAGTGCCGCGCAGCTGGTTCACAATTTCGTATATCTGGCCACAACCGGTGGCGCCAATCGGATGTCCTTTGCTGGCAAGACCGCCGGAAGGGTTGCATGGCATTTTCCCGTCGATCTCCATATAACCCTCATCTATCCACTTTGCGGCATCTTCTCCCCTGCAGATCTTCAGATCGATAAGATCAATGATTTCCGATGGTGAGGTGGCATCATGTACTTCAATAACGTCGATCTCATCCGGCTCGATACCGGCAGCTTCGAACGCCCTGGGGCCCGTTCGTGCGGTGATTGTATCCTCTGGATCAGCGATGGTTCGTCTCCCACTTCCCACAATTGAACTCGCAACCCATACCGGTTTGGTGGTGAATTTCGCTGCAACCTCTCTTGAGCAGACGATGGCTGCCGCACCACCGTCACCAACCGGGGAGCACATCATACGGGTCAGGGGAAAGGAAACATCGCCGGAATTGAGCACCTGCTCGAGTGTTACTTCTTTCTGATGCTGGGCATGAGGATTGAGGGCGCCGTTTTTGTGGCTCTTTACGGCGATTTTTGCATAGTGCTCCTGGGTTAGACCGTACTTGTCCATAATATGTCTGGCAAAACCGGCATACATGTCCATAAAGACGCTGCGATTTTCACCGCTGCCTTCGCCGAACATCTTCGCAGCCCCCTCTGGCATATGGTCGGCGAGGCTGTCGGGGTTGTTCATGATTGCCTCGAGCATATCGACGTCCACCGCGGCGCCCAGGGCTCTGAACGATTTCAGCTTGTCCTCGGAGAACAGCTTTTCGAAACCGACCACAAGCGCACAGTCATAAATATCTGCCCCAACCGCCATCTGGGCAAGATGAAACGCAGTCGAAGAACTGGCGCAGGCGTTTTCGACGTTGTACATGGGAATCGTTTCGATCCCCATCGCACTGAGGGTCACCTGTGCCCTGATCATCTCCTGGCCGGTCATTAAGCCGGTCGCAGCACTACCGACATAGGCAGCATTGATGTCACTTTTTGAAATCCCGGCATCTTTGATGGCATTCTCAGCCGCCTCGCGCACAAATTCCTTAATGCCCTTGTCGGGATATTTCCCAAAGCGCGTCATACCAACGCCAATTACAGCTACGTCCCTCATTTGAATTACACCTCGTGTTTAAACCGGCCTCCACATAACCATTCTGTAGAATAACCCCGGCATAGATAAATACATATAGGGTATTTATGATAGATACTCTCGAAATCAGGATAACAATACAGGAGCAGGCATGGCTGCGGGGAAAAAACTGGAAAGACCCTACTGGGGAATCGTGCCGCCACTGGCCGCCCCCCTGATCGCAATGTTTGCAAAACAGGCCGAGGAACAGGGGCTTGAGGGCCTCTTTACCCCCCAGGTTATCGGGCCTCCCTGGTCGGCGCTGGCGGTGGTGGCCTCGCACTCAGAACAACTGAAGATCGGTAGTGGCATCGCTATTGCGGCAGCCCGCAGCCCGTTTGAAACAGCACTGGCGGCTATCGACATGGATCGCATCAGCCAGGGTCGGTTTGTACTCGGATTAGGCGCAAGTGTTCAGGAATGGACCTGTAACCTGTTCGGTGCACCGCCACACAAACCGCTTACACACCTGCGTGAAACCGTGGCTGCAGTGCGACATATTGTTGGTGGTGCGCACAAGGAAGAGGGACTGGCACCATTTGAAGGTGAATACTATAAGGGCAACTATGCAACCATGCAGCCTCAGGAACCGCCGGTTCGTGAGCAGATCCCGATCTGGCTGGCAGCATTACGTGGCCCGGCGGTGCGCCTGGCGGCAGAGGTTGGCGACGGTATTATGGGTCACCCGATCTGGTCTATTGACTGGGCTATTGAGAAAATCCAGCCGGAAATCGCCAAGGGACTGGCCCGCGGCGGGCGCAAACGTGAAGATGTAGAACTGAACCTGTGGTTCTGGTGCGCACCCAATGAAAACGAAGCGGAAGCCATTGAGGATGCACGCACGACCGTTGGGTTTTACGCCTCCTTCGCTCAGTATGAGTCATTCTTCGCTGCTCACGGCTTTCGCGATGAAGCCCGTCGCGCGCAGGAAGCTGGCCGTCAGCGAGACGTGTTCACCCGCCCCGACCTGGTCTCCGATGAGATGGTTCGAACTTTTGTGCTTTGCGGCAAGCCCGACTCGGTACGCAAACGCCTCGAGAAAGCCTGGGAAATCGCCGATTCACTGGTGGTGGTAGCCCCCCCCTATGGACTCGATCCGATGAAAATTATGTTCTACCAGGAAGAGATCTCGAAACTGCGGTACTGACGGCCAGGGCAGAACAAAATAAACGTGAGGAATAGCAATGCGCGAGCGTAATGAGTTTATTCTGGCAGACATGATCCAGGCCAAGGCTGAAAAGCAACCGGATCTCGATGTGTTGACCTTTGAACACCTTAGTCTGGATGACGGCGCCAGCGAGGACGAGATCCGCACCTATGCCGATCTTCAGACCAATGGCAACCGCCTTGCGGCCGATCTTATTGCCAGGGGTATGGCACCTGGTGATCGATTTGGTCTGATGATGCGGAATCATCCGGAATATGTGGAAAGCATGATCGCCGCTTCGATCTCGGGTTGTGTATTAGTGCCCATCGATCCGCGAACGCGAGGCGAGAAACTGGTCTACATGTTGCGAAACGCCGGTTGCCAGGGGGTGATTTGCGCAGACTACTGCCTTGCAGAAGTGGCGCGTGCCCGTCTGGATGTCAGTGATATCAAATGGATACTGGGATTAGAAACCGGAGAGACAGCTCAGGCGGTAGCCCTTGATAGCGAGGATGCGGTAGAGTCTCTGCGTGACGCGTTGAACAGGCCTGCCGACACGCTGGAGCCGCGTCTTAAGGATGCAAGTGATCCGCTGCAAATTATCTATACCTCGGGCACTACCGGAGATCCCAAGGGCCTGGTATTTCAAAATTTCCGATTTGGCTTCAGCTCCATGCTCGGTGTCATATTCGGTTATCAGGAGAATGAGCGCCCATACACGGGCTTGTCTTTGACCCACGGCAATGCCCAGGCCGTAACGCTTGCACCTGCACTTGGCGCGGGACTGCGGGCTATATTCAGCCGCCGTTTCACCAAATCGAAATTATTCGACGTGTGCCGTGCTTATGGCGGGACCACATTCTCACAGTTAGGTGGTATGGCAACGGCGATTTATTCTGAACCGGAGCGGGCAGATGATGCCGACAACCCGGTGCGACTGTTAGTTAGTGCAGGCATGCCCCCGGCGATCTGGTCAGCCTTCGAAAAACGCTTTGGCCTGGACATCTACGAGTGGTACGGTGCTGTGGAAGGAGGTTTCGCCTTCAAACCCGTGGGTGAGGGGCCGGTGGGTTCTTTCGGTAAGCCCGGCGCCGATCTGGAGATGAAGATTCTTGATGAAAACGATGTGGAGTGCCCACCCGGGGTGACAGGCGAAATCAGTTCACGTCCGGTGGATCGCAAGCAGAAGGCCGAAGTTGAGTACTACGACAACCCCGAGGCATCAGAAAAGAAAACCCACGGTGGCTGGCTACGCAGCGGTGACATGGGGCATCGTGATGAAGACGGCTGGTTCTACTTTGATTTTCGCGCTGGCGGTGGTCTGCGTCACAATGGTGACTTTGTTAGTCCAAGCTTTGTCGAGAAAGTAATAGCCGAACATCCCCAGGTCAGCGACGTTTTTGTTTACGGTGTTGAGGCAGCGTCCGGGGCACCGGGAGAAAAGGACGTGGTAGCGGCCGTAGTCGCCCAACAGCCAGAAGAATTTACACCTTCATCGGTATTTGCTGCGTGTCGTGTGGGTCTGGAGTCTAATTTTGTCCCCACCTACTTACAGGTCGTGGATGAAATCCCCAAGACAGCGTCCGAAAAACCCCAGATAAGATTTTTGCTCGATGCCTTCACCGCAAATCCCGATACGGTATTTACCGAACAATCAGCTGCCAGTAGCGCGAGGGAATAAGCATGAGTGATATTGCCAAAGATAGAGTCGATGCCAACGACGCAGAAGAGACCGAACAGCAACCACGACGCGCAGTGAAGACGACGGAAATTGAGGAGGGGGACCCGTGGAATACCATCGAGGCAGCCTTCCTTAAACGTCGCAGCATTCGCCGCTTCAAGAAAAAGCAGGTGCCGGCACATATGATTCGCCGGATATTGGAGATTGGGCGATTCGCTCCCTCGCAGGGGAACTGCCAACCATGGAAGTATGTGGTAGTTCGCGACCGTGAAACGATTACAGAGATGGAGAATTTCTGCGCCGACATGTGCCGGAAGATCAGCGGTGCGCTTGACTACACCGCCTACAAGAAAGGCACCTTTGCACGCTGGCGGAGCGAGACCTTCCTCAAGTTATTTGCGAAATGGCGGCCCAGCAACATGCATCCCGTGCCCTTCGGTGCGGTGAATCTGATCGCTAACGATCGCTTCAAGGTGTTTCATCACCCGCCAACTATCATTATTCCGCTGATGGATACCCGTGGCATTGGCCATCCGGAAATTGACCTGGGCATTGTCGGTACCAATATTGTCATGGCCGCGCACAGTCTCGGCCTGGGTACCTGTTGGGTCGGCCTCGCCTCATTTTTGAACGACAGTGCCGAATGGCGGGAAAGGCTGGGCGTAGAGGAACCATACCAGCTCATTGAGGCGATCAGCGTCGGTTACGTGCTGGGCAAACCGATGCAAAATACTGTTGCGAGGGAAACCCATGAGACTCTGTGGATCGAAGATGGAGAGAAGAATCTCATCTACTGAGAAATACCAGACTGTTTTCAAATAGGCGTGTGGACGCAGGAGATATAAATGGCACTGCTGTCGAAGAAAGAAATGAAGCGTATCCCGATTGTGGACGATGCCAACGATTCTCAATTCGGGGTTGTGGCAATCGATCTGGAAAACTGCAATGGCTGCAAGATGTGTACGATTATCTGTCCCTGCGATGTGCTGGAGTTATACGGCCCAAGGCATGATAAAAAGGTTCGAATCAAGGAGGGCCTTTCAATGTGCCTGTCCTGTGACAATTGCCATGCGATCTGTGAATACGATGCCATATCGATCGAGCAAACCTATAACTTTGTGGGTCGCTATAAACAATTGAACAGGGGCGCAGCAATTCAACCCAGGCTCAAGTACTGATCTGAGTATAGCCGGCGGGCAGAACCACAATGCGAAAAACACGCGAGGGGCATCGGCATTGTTGTGCCACATGCCCGGCCCGCCAGGCCAATTGGCTCGAATCCTGAAAAAGCTACAAAAAGGCGGTCAAAACAGGTGCCCAAAAAAGGTACCGGGCCGGGGGCTTTTGCCAATGTACCTTTTCGCTTATTGCGAGCCGGCGTTGCCGGGCCGGGGATTGCCGGGATCGATTGCCTGCCACCTGAACCTGCAGCGGGCATGGCCAAGCGCCAGGGTTTCGGTTCGTTCAAGATGTACCTTCAGGGCATCACCGATCCAGTAGTCCGCCGCGCAGAAAGCCCCGCTGCAAAGATCCAGCGCTTTTTGCTCGCGGCAGGTCGCGGCGATGGGACAGCTGCTGTAGTCGAAGCCGAAACCATCGGGCCCGGCCGCCACATCGACCCGTTTCCAGGCGGGCGGGGCGAACGGAAAAAATTTATTCAGGCCGGCCCAGATGCGCCGTGACCGGCTGATTGCTCGTCGTCCCAGCAGGTAGGCGAATAGCGCAGCAACGCAGAGCAGCGGTTTGAGCAGGCGCTGATTGCTGCGGGCAATGATGTGAACGGCTTCTGCTCGGTCGACTCCGGCAGCTTCGATGGCGTGAAAAAAGGCGATCCCCGGGGCTACAAATTTGATCACCAGTCGGGCGCCAAAGGTCTGTTCCCGCGGCAGCGAAGACAGCAACTCCCGATGTCTTCGGGCCGCTTGCATGGCCAGCCGGCGGAACTGCTGCGCCTCGATCCGAGCTGACAATTCTGCGCGGCAGAGCTTCACGAAGCATTGTCTTAACAGCCAGCTCAGCACCTGATTCTCCACCTTTCCCGGTTACCTGTGTATCATGATCTGATAATGCGTGAAAAGTAAACTGTGTATCTTTGCTGATGAAAACCCGCACCTTCCGGTTCGCCGAATATGGTCAGCCCACTGCAGTCCTAATTAACCGAGCAGGATCTCCCCAGCAAAGCTTGGCAAGGGCAGTGCAAAGAAAAGCTCCTCGACCAATAGTCAAAAATCATCGGCTGAGAGCCATAAATCGCTCACGTGGGCAGAAAGGCTCAAGCGAGCCTTCAAAATTGATGTTTCTATCTGTAGCCGATGT